>JAEEGK010006183.1_pt1 | contig 28848 bp, 23 predicted proteins | sample 8958771 | NCBI WGS metagenome assembly JAEEGK01 (sample SAMN16246547, study PRJNA631951) | gut metagenome | biome: gut microbiome; feature: rumen; material: SC-attached | host: Bos | place: Iran: Karaj | collected 2018-10 | reverse complement strand
ATTATGACAGCATTATAGAGATTGCAGACGGCCTGCTAAGCTGAAATTCTTATTTATACAGAAACCATGAACTTGTACTCATAACAGCTTTACGCACATCTTATTTTTTGATAAGCTGAGTCAGCATTTTAAAATATTGAATAACTCATAACAAAGGAAATATTTATGGAAGAAACATACAGCGGAACATTCGAAGCTGCTCTTGAGCGCAGCCGCCAGCTGGAAGCCGATTTAACAGCTAATCCACAGAAATACAAGATTCTTACAGGTGACCGTCCTACAGGAAAACTCCACATCGGACACCTTTTCGGTTCTCTGCAAAACCGCGTAAGACTTCAGAATATGGGTGTACCGACATATATAGTCATTGCAGACTATCAGGTTTTGACTGACCACGACTCTTTTGAAAATATTTCAGAATATATCCATAATCTTGCGATTGATTATCTTTCGGCAGGACTTGACCCTGAAAAATACAAGACTTATATTTTTCCGCACAGCCATGTACCGGAACTTAACCAGCTTCTTCTGCCATTTTTGACTTTGGTAACAATGTCTGAACTTGACCGTAATCCTACTGTAAAAGAAGAGATCCAGGCTGCAGGCTTGAGCAAAATCAACGCAGGTATGTTCACTTATCCTGTTCATCAGGCTGCTGACATTCTTTTCTGTAAGGGAAATGTAGTGCCGGTCGGCAAAGACCAGCTGCCTCACCTTGAGATTACACGCCAGATTGCGCGCCGTTTCAATGAACGTTACGCGAAGAAACAGATTGTCTTCCCTGAGCCGCAGCCGCTTTTGAGCAAAGCCCCGATGATTCAGGGTCTTGACGGCGCTCAGAAAATGAGCAAGAGCCGCAACAATGCAATCATGCTTTGCGCAACAGAAGACGAAACCGCAAAACTCATCAAAAAGGCAAAGACTGACGGTGAGCGCGTAATCACATACGACCCTGTAAACCGCCCTGAAGTTGCAAATCTTCTTTCATTGATTTCTCTCTGTACAGGCGAAGAGCCGCAGGCAATTGCAGAAAGAATCGGAGACGGCGGCGGCGGGATGCTCAAACAGCAGCTTACAGACGCTTTGAACGAATATTTAAGACCGCACAGAGCAAGACGCGCTGAGCTTGAAAAGAACCCTGACTATATCCGTCAGGTGCTCCGTAAGGGTATTGAGCAGGCCAGAAAAGAAGCCTCTGAAACTCTTGAGCAGGTTCGTTCTGTAATGAATATGATTATATAACGGCAGTATAATGGCAAAGAAATTTGTTAAACACTTATTTTGGATAATCCCGCTAATTCTGATTATCAGCTGCGCGGCGATTTTTGGCGCTTATGTTTTTGCGCAGACAAAACCTGCTGTTCCGGCACCGCTTGACGAAGCACAGCAGGCATATTACGACACAGCGATAGAGCAGAAATACCCGGAGCTTTTGACGCGGCAGCTTCCCTACCCAGTTACAGAAGCCAAGCTTTTCCTCTATGCAAAAGCCGGAATCGTAATCGATGCATCAAACGGCTGTGTGCTTTTTGCCAAAAACGCCGACAACATAATTCCGCCTGCATCAATGACAAAAATCGCCGTAATGTATGTTGTTTTTCAGGCTATAGCAAACGGCGAGATAACGCTGGACACTGTTGTACCGCTCGTTCCTGAATCCTGGGCAAAAAACGCACCGCTGCAGTCTTCTGTAATGGGGCTCGCAGAAGGTCAGATTGTTACAGTACACGAACTTCTGCTGGGGCTTGCAGTGGCTTCCGGCAACGATGCGGCAACTGCTTTGGCTTATCATCTTTCTGGTTCTGTTGAAGCCTTCTGTGACCGCATGAACAAAGAAATGGAAGCACTCGGTCTTAAAAACACGTTCTTTGTTGATGCTTCAGGCTACAGCGAATTTAACTCGACAACACCGCGTGAATTTGCAGGGTTAGCAAGAGCTTATATCGAAAAATATCCCGAAGCACTCAAGAATTATCATTCTGCACCGTATTTTACGTTTCCACAGAAGAGCAACTACCCCGAAAACTACAAGGGCAACATTCCTTCAAAAACCATGTATGCCACAAACCGTCTGCTACAGCATTATGACGGCGGTATTGAAGGCTGCGACGGCTTAAAGACCGGCTTTATTTACGAATCAGGCTACAACATCTCGCTTACAGCAAAACGCGGAAACACGCGCTTTATTTCTGTCACAATGGGCGGGCCGGGCATAGGCACTATCGAAGGCAACCGCTACCGCATAGCCGACGGCCAGAAACTGATGAAATGGGCTTTTGCTAGCTTTGAGACGCATCCGGCAGGTGCAAGAGCTGTTGTACCTGTGCGCGTCTGGCAGGGCGAAGAAAACGCAATTAATGTAATTGAAGCTCAGAATCATGCGCTTTCTGTACCGAATATTACTGAAAATGCAGCTTCAAAGGTTATTCAGACTAAGGTGATCTACGGCAACATTGTAGCGCCTGTTCAAGTTGGTGACGTTTTGGGCAAAACCCAATATTCTGTAGACGGTGTTCTCCTTGAAGAAATTCCGCTTGTTGCAGATCGCACTGTACTCGAAGGTTCGGCACTGAAAAAACAGGCTGACAAAATAGCGCAGAAACTTTTGAATAAATGAAAGGGGAAGGGAAAACCCCTACTTCAGAAGCGAGGTTTTCCCTTCTCCTTAAACCCTATCCTTTTCCGGCACTGCCTAAGGGCTCTGCCCTTAGGAATCCCAGATGCACATTATAATGCAAGGCATCAATTCATTATAATGTACGTCTCTCTTGCATTAGGTTGTACGTCACTGGCACATTATGCTGTGCCACAGAAGCACATTATGCTGTGCCGGGTGCGCATAAGCTGTCGGTTTTTGTTCTACGAAAAGAGAAAGAGTTTTACGGCTTCAAGTTTGGCTTCTGCCGTCTTGCGGCCCATCTCGTAGACGCGCTTAAGTTCGTCTACATTGTGTTCTGTCCGGCTTATGCCGAGGCTTTCTTCGGGGCAGATTACGAACACACTGCCCTGCGCCTCTCTTTCAAAAACATAAGCTGTCTGGGCGTTATAAGCTTCAGGACGGTTTTTCATCGCCTTGTACAATTCAGGATATTTTGCAAAAAGCGGCTTCATCAAAAACTGAATGCGGCTCTGCTCTTTTCTGTAATTGCGCGGCTGCGTCAGAATAACAACATTCTTGTCATATCCGATTTGCTCAAAATATTTCAGCGGAATCGAATCGCTTATGCCGCCGTCAAGATATTTGTGGCCGTCTATGCAGACAGGCGTTGAAACGAGCGGCATAGAGGCAGAAGCTCTCATCCATTCAAGCTCGGCGAATTCGCCGTCTTTCATTTTAAAATAGACAGGCTTGCCGCTTTCTATGTCTGTAACAACAAGATAAAACTCAAGAGGGTTTTCTCTGAACGTCTTTCTGTCGAACACATCAAGCTCATCCGGCAGCTGCCTGTAGCAGAAATCTGCATTATAAAGATTGCCTGTCTTTATAAGCGAGCGGAAACTGCAATAGCGCGGATCTTTGGCAAAGCGCAGGTTGTAGCGGATTGCACGCCCAATCTGCTTTGACTTTAAGTTGCAGCCGAAAGTTGCGCCAGCACTTACACCGATTGCGCCGTCAAATTCAATGCCCTGCTCCATAAAGACATCAAGCACGCCGCATGTGAACATTCCGCGCATTGCGCCGCCTTCTAAAATAAGCCCTCTCATGTTGTCTTTTTCCTGCTTATTTTCTGCCCAGCTGTGTGTACGGAACAATGTCATAGCCCGCGGTCAGAATGGCACAGATAAGCTCGTCCAGATAATCATAAAGATAGTCGCTTCTTGTACCGTTGCGTATACCAGTCTGAATCGAAATTGTCGCACCGTCTTTAAGCTGACTTACAATCCATGAGGCAAGCTCGCATGAGCTTTTGTAATGACCGGGCATGTCATGAGCCATTTCAACTGTAACCCAGTCGGCAGGTGCTATGCCCTGTCTTACAAATTCATAGCCGGCTCTCTGTCCTGCCGAATTGATTATTTCATTCGTAATGTATTCAGGTGTATGCCACACAGGCGACATGTCAGTGCCGGTTAAATTGAAAAATTCGTCCTCATTGCGGGCAAGCCCCTGCATGATAAAGTTCTCGTCAACAGCGTAGCCGCTTGAAGCCAAATCCATTGTCGTAAAGAAAAGCGAGCCGCACTGATGACCGGCAGCTACAATTTCCTGTACGCCTGTAGGAAAGCGCCGCATGAATTCGCCGTTGATGAAGAACGTGCCCTTAACCTTGTTGTGGGCAAGAGTTGCAAGAATTTGCGTCAGACCGTCCGCGCTGTCAGAAGCGTCAAATGCTAGAGCGACGACAGGCTTTTTTACAGAAAATGAACCCGGCGCACCGGATTTCGGTTCTTTCAGCAGAGGTCTTGTATAACTCTGACCTGAAACCGACCGCACATAAATAGCGTTCTCATAATATCCGTTTCTGCTGTCATCGATAAACACGCGCACATTTTCGTTCTGCAAAGAAGGCTTCCGCTCAATCTGCTCGTTTGCTATACGCCACAAGCCTGTTGACTGGTTGAAGCTCAAAACTCTGCCGCCAGCTTCAGCAAGCACGTTCTGACCGTTCGCGCTAAAACCGAATTTGCGCGCGCTTGAAAGGAACAATACGTGCTGAACTTTTGTGTTTATGTTCCAGCTTCTTATAGTCTCGTCGCCGCCGACGAAAAGTGCCTCATTATTAGCCCAAAGATATTGATGAACTTTTTCTTCTTTATAAGCTTCAAGCGGCGTCCAGGTCTTTGAGTCATAAACGTAAAGGGAACCGCCCGAACAGAAAGAAAATTTCTTGCCGTCTGGTGAAAGTGCCGGTTTTGAAGAATCAAGCGGAATCAGCAGAGACGAAATGTCGTAGCCGATGCGGCCCGTCGTTTTTGTGCGGCCTTTGAGCATACCGAAAGCCAGTGTCGCAAGTTTTCCGCGGTAAAGCTGCTCAACCCAGATTACAGGCAGATTTTCTGCTGTCCAGAAGACATCTACAGAAACAGCCTGAGCAGGCAGACTTACATAAGGCGCAACAAAAGCCGTCTTACCGCCGACTGCGCTTTTCAAATCGTACATCCACAAATTTGCGTTGTTCTGCACGTAAAGCACAGTTGAGCCTGTGTTGTTGAGCCAGAATTTGTCGCGCTGCGGGTCAAATTCAGCAGGCAGATAGCCTATGCGCTTGCCTGCGCCTACAACAGACGAATAAAGCGAGCGCGTATAAAGCTCGTTTTTCGGAATGCTGAACAAATCGCGGCCGCTTGCAAAAACGAGCGAGCCGTTCAAGCTCCAGTACACACTGTTTATAGTGCCTTTTCCAAGTGTTCTGTATTTTTCATCAATTTGGGTCTTCTGAAAGAACATTGAAGGTTCTGCAAAGAAGACTTTGTCATCTTTCTGATAAACAAAAAAAGAACTGTCCTTTGCCCATTTTGCAGGAACAGTCTGTGTGTCATAAGGCAGATTTTCCAAAAGAATTGCCTGAATATCATTCTGCTCGTCAACAAGAAGCAGCTCTGCTCTTGCAACATCAGTCTTGCGCAAATACAAACTCCAGTTTCCGTCCGGGCTTGCAAGATGAATGTCCGGCGGATTGTAGACGAGCGGTTCACCTTTGTCAAAAATCGGAGTTACAGCAGACCAGACAAGCGCATGATTTTCTGCCGAAAAACGCGCTGTACCGAACCAGTTTCTGATTTGCAGCGTTGCGCCGTTCTCAAGCAGCTCCATTCTTTCGGGGAAGCATGAAAGAATCTGAACGCGGCTGCCGTCTGTTGAAGACTGAAAAAGTGCCTCGTAATGCGGATTCCAAGGATTGTCGGCAGAAACCGTAAAGAGCAATGTATTCTGGCTGTTTAAATCCACTGACGAAAAATGAACTGCTCCAAAAATCAAAGACGGAAGCAGAACACAAATTAACAGCGAACCAAATATTTTTTTCATAAAATCTCCGTTAAACCAATTAAAAAAGTGGCGCAGCTTAAGAAACTACTGGCGGCACTCTTCAAGCATCTTTGACAAATCGTTTTCAAGCTGATTCAGCGAATACTCAATCTTGAAAATCCGCTGCTCGCGCACGTCATCTGCAATACATTCAATATATTCGTACAAAGGTTTTTCTTTTGTTTCAGGCTTTGAAGCCATAACTTCTTTGCCGCACCAAGGGCAGTAAACAAATGAGTTTTCTATTGTTCTGCCGCAACAGCAGCACACATTCTGTATTTTCATTATTTCAGTACCTCAAACGGATTAATAAGCTTATTATTCTTATAAACAGTAAAATGGAGGTGCGGGCCGGTTGAATACCCGGTATTTCCTACAAGACCAATTTTTGTTCCCTGTGTAACTTTCTGTCCCTGTTTTGCACTTGCTGAATACAAATGAGCATACAGTGTCTGATAGCCGTCTGCATGGCTGATGATTATGTAATTTCCATAGACATTTGACCATGAAACAGTTTTTACAGTTCCGTCTGCTGAAGCGTAGACAGGAGTCTTCATTGGAACAGCCATATCAATGCCTGTATGAAACGAGCTGACACCTGTAAAAGGATCTGCACGTTTGCCGTAATTTGAAGAAAGACGCCAGTTTGCCTTGATCGGGTACATAAAAAGTTCACCCAAAGCTTTTTTGAGGTCATTGGCAGACATCTTTGCGCCCGGAATGAAAATCTTCTGTCCTGATTTAAGCACAGAAGAAGTAAGATCATTCACATCAAGCAGCTTTTCTACACTGACATCATATTTGCGGCTTACACTTTCAAGACTGTCACCGTCTGCAACTGTATAATTCATTCCATCTATAGAAGGAATAATTAAACGCTGACCGGCCTGAAGTCGGCGTACATTCGAAATATTATTTACAGCAATCAATGTTGAGACATTTGTCAGTCCCGCATTCTTGCTGATTGAAGTTATGTTGTCATTCGGTTTTACGATATATGTTGAAAATGTTACCGGCTCTGTATAAACCATTGCCTCACTTGGTACGGCAGAGAGAATGTCTCCGTCAGCATCGACAGACTCTGATGCAGGAGGCGTAAAAATAAAATTCAGCATTGCTTCGTCAACAAGACTGGCATCTTTTTCAGACAATGAATTCATTGAAACCGGCTCAAACATATAATTGTCAATCATGTCAAGAACAGGTGCACTAAAATATACAGAAGTTCCTATAACAATAAGAGCTAACATTGCGAAAAAAATGAGTTTTGCGTTTGCACCTACAGCGACAACGGCTTCGACAATAATTTTTGACAACGGTTTTGCAGAAACACGTCCAGGAACAGGAACTGCAAATGTATCTGTAAAGACATTTGTGTTTCCTGCATAGAGCGGTGAATTATAAATAGGAGCACTAAATGCTGTTGTATAATTTGTATAAGAAGAATCTGATTTTGACTGAACAGAATGATTCTTTGCAGGTCTTTTATTTTTAAATGATGGAGACATCTGCAATCTTTGAGTTATATCATTCTGCGGTTTGTAAAAAGAGAAAATTTCCATATCAAATATATCGACATAGAAAGTTTCAATTATTAGAATGTTCGTGTATGAATCGTAAATTTCGTTTTGTTCTTTTAGGCATTTGTATAGGTGTTTTTCTTAAGCTTTTTATAATTGATATTCTGAAAGTTGAAGGTTTTTCTATGAGCCCAACTTTAAAACCGGGAAGCCACTTAATAGAAAACAAACTTGCTTATGGAATTATAAACCCCTTAGATTCATCTTTTTTAGTACAATGGTCAAAACCAAAAACCGATGATATTGTTCTATACTATTACAATAATCATATTGTAGTAAAACGCTGTGTTGCTTTAGAAAACGAACCGCTGGAAATTATTGCAGATTCGGAGTATATTTTAAAGGTGAATCAAAAAAATATTCCTTTGACAGAACAACAGTATCTCAATTTAAAAGGCATTACCAAAGTACCCGAAGGAAGAATACTTGCAGTAGGTGATAATTATTCAGAATCAATTGATTCACGTGATTACGGTTTTGTATCAACTGCAAATGTTCTAGGAAAAGCACTATGGAAATGAATAATTTCTATTCGCGCGGCAGACTTATCTTTTTTGCAGTTATAATAGGGCTGCTCATTTTCGGCATCTTGTGTTCATACGCTAATTTGATGTTCAAGCCGGAAGCCCAGGTTTTGCCTAAAACAATGATCCGTGAGCGCGGCTCTATTCTCGACAGAAACGGAAAAGTGCTTGCAATTCAGACTACCGTATATAATCTGTCTGTAACACCGTCAGCTATAAAAAAGGAAAACATACCTGTGCTTGCCGCCGCTTTAGGTCCTATAATCGGTATTGAGCCGGCACAAATTGAACAGCAGATAAAAGAAGCACCTAGCGATTTTCTCTATCTTAAAAAGCGTATAAACCAGAGCGAGCACGATGATATTCAGGCTGTAGTAGCCGCAAACAATCTGCGAGGCTTAAGGCTTGAAAAAGCCATTGCACGCTCTTATCCGGAAAATTCTCTGGCAGCACAGATTATCGGCTTTATGGGCAATGACGGTAAAGGGCTTGCCGGAATTGAATACTCTTTTCAGAATGAACTTGCACCGCCAGACGACCCCACAAAGATAAACACCTACGGCAACAGCATAATGCTCACAATTGATGCAGGACTTCAGTATAAACTTGAGCAGCTTGCAAAAGAGTCTATGGAAAGAACACAGGCTGAAAGCATGATGCTTATTGCAGCAGAAGCCAAGACCGGCGAGATTCTTTCTTATATAAGCTACCCTTCCCCAAATTTGAACACTTACGGTTCTGCAACAGCAGAAGAAAAAAAGGACAGACCTGCAAAATACATGTATGAACCGGGTTCGGTTTTCAAGATTTTCTCTGTTGCTTCATTTATAGATGCAGGTGTTATAAGTGAAAACGACGTTTTTGTATGTGACGGTGTTTTTGAAGTCAAGACAACAAACGGCGAGCTTGTCCGCATAAAGTGTCTTGACCATCACGGACCGCTCACAGCAAGACAGGCACTGCAATATTCGTGCAACGATGCAATTGCACAGATGAGCCAGAAAATAAACTCAGAGTTTTTCCTTCAGCAGATTCACAATTTTGGATTCGGCTCAAAAACAGGCATTGAGCTTCCAAGTGAGGAAAAGGGACTTGTAAAAGACACAACTGACAGCAGCTGGTCAGGCCGTTCAAAGCCGACAATTGCAATGGGTCAGGAAATCAGTGTGACTGCACTTCAGATGGTTCAGGCGGCTTCTGCCATTGCAAACGGCGGAAAACCGGTTCAGCTTTCTGTAGTTTCAAAAATTCTTAATAAAGACGACAAAGTCATATATCAGCATGTTCCTGAATTCAAAAAGCAGGTTATCAAAAAATCTACAGCTGACTACGTTTTAAGCTGCATGGAAACTACTGCAAGAATCGGTACAGGTGCAAAAGCAAACGTCGGTGATATTGCCATCGGTGTAAAAACAGGTACTGCCCAGATGGCAGATACAGAGAACGGCGGCTACAGCGACAAAGACTTTCTTTCAAGCTGTATGGCTATTTTCCCGATTGAGAATCCTGAAATTATTCTGTACATCGTTATTACAAAAGCAAAAGGCGAAACCTACGGCGGACGAATTGTTGCACCGGTAATTCAAGACGCAGCAAATACTATTATTGATTATCTAGGAATGCAGCGTGACAGAGCTATCAGCGTAACTCATTCCGGTAAAATTACAATTCCGCAGACAAAGCCCATAGTCATTAAAAGCTATGTGCCTGACTTTACAGGTTACCCGAAGCGTATGCTGACACCTTTGCTGAACCGTACAGACATCAAGTTTGTCATAAAAGGTGACGGCTGGGTTGTTTCGCAGAATCCGGAGCCGGGTACACCAGTTACGGAGAATATGATAATTGAACTCACTCTTGAATAGCAACCGCGCACTTTTTGAGAAACGCTTTCCGCAGCTTGCAGAACAATATAAGCCGCTTTTTGATTCGCCTGTTCTGCCTGAAAATGTCGAACTTTTAACAGGAAGAAACGGGCAAATTTCAGCAACATACATGGGCTTGAGCCTTCATTCGGCATACAACCCCGAACGCGAAGCCCAGAAGCTTGTTTCTGAAGAAGCAGCAGCAAAAGCTGATGCAGGCGTATTTCTTGGCTTTGGGCTTGGTTACGGCGCAGTTGCATTTGCCAAAGAATATACGTCAAAAACGCTTGTCTTAATTGAATGTAATCCTGAATGGTTTCTGCTTGCGCTTTCTGCAATTGATTTTACACCCGTTTTTGAGCACCAGAGCCTTGTTCTTCTGGTTGGCGCACCGCAGCAGACAATCATTTCAGTTTTAGAAAAGATAGGTCTGCAAAACTGCTGCTTTTTCAAAACAAAAAGCCACACAGCGCATAACGAGCAGTATTTCATCAATCTTGAAAATCTAATTGAACGGAACCGGCAGAAAAAAGAGATAAACGACAGAACTTTGGAAAAATTTTCAATGCTTTGGCTTAAGAACATGTGCCGCAACTTAGACATTGCAGGCGGTCTTGACGGTGTTGCACGTTATTTCGGTGCTTTTGCCGGAATGGACGCCTGTGTTATTGCCGCCGGACCAAGTCTTGATGACGTTCTGCCGTATATAAAAGAAATCCAGAAACGGACGCTGATTGTCTGCGTAGACACAGCTTTGCGCGCCTGCCTGAACGCCGGTGTGCAGCCAGACTTTATCGTGATAGTTGACCCGCAATACTGGAACATACGCCACCTTGACGGCCTTGCAGCGCCTGAAAGCAGAATCATCACAGAGCTTGCGGTTTATCCGCCTGTTTTCAGATTTCAGTGCAAAGAAAAGCTGCTCTGCTCGTCAATCTACCCCCTCGGCAAATACATCGAAAAGCAGGTCAAGCCGCGCGGAGAACTTGGCGCAGGCGGTTCAGTTGTAACAACAGCATGGGACTTTGCGCGGCAGTGCGGCTGCAAACGCATTTTTATGGCCGGGCTTGATTTGGGTTTTCCAGAGCGCAAAACACATTTTAAAGGCAGTACATTCGAAGAGCGGTCGCACAGGCTTTCAGAAAGGCTGCACCCGGCAGAGACAGACAGCTTCAACGCCCTCTACGGTGCATATCCATACGAAGTAAGCAATTACGAAGGCGGAAAAGTCTTAACTGACAAGCGCATGGCACTTTACGCGTGGTGGTTTGAAAGCAAGTGCCTCGAATTTCCAGAAGTAAAAACCTGCACATTGTGTCCAAAAGGCGTCGGCATTCCGGGTATTACGCCTGTTTCAATTGAAGAAGTCTTAAAGATTAAGGATATTTCCGCTGAAAAAGCCGCAGTATTAGGCAAGCCGAGTAAAACAGATTTTGCGGCTCAAAAAGCAGCATTTCAAAAAGCCCTACAGACTGCAAAAGATGAGCTTTACGAAATGCTCAAATCTGCAAAAAAAGCACAGCGTATCTGCAAAGATGCGCTTGAAAATCCAGGCACAAACACTTTAAGCATAAACAAAAAGCTTTCAGAAATTGATTCCGGGCTTATACATAACAAGGCTGCAGAACTTGCATCACTTGTATTTCCGGGAGAAAAGCAGCTTGAGGCTCTGACAGCAAAAGCCCAAACACCGCTGGAAAAGTCTTTGATTGTGTACCGGGAAATCGAAAAAGCAGTTTCAATTCACTTAGAGTATCTGCAAAACGCCTAATATCCGTCTGCACCAAAAATGTCAACTTCAAGCTCACCGCAATAGAGCCATTTATATTTGTAATGCTTTCTGCTTCCTGCAATCAGGTACTCAAATTCTTTTTCGGGGTCAATCTGAATTTTTAAGCCGCAGAGAGCCTTAACCACTTTAGACACAGTAATTCCATTCTGCGAGATATTAAATTCCACGTCCTCGTTCAAATAATTTGCAATTAATATGGAGCTGAAACCGGAGACGCCGTTTCTGCCGGATTTCATTATCTCAGAAATGTCTCTTCCTATGTCTGTAAAAGGCTTTAGAAGAGCGTTTTCTCCGTCAGTGTTTCTGCTGTTTTCAGTTGAATTCTGTTCCAGTTTAGAAAGAAACGCAACAGAAGATATTGCGTCTATTACAGTTTCAAATAAGTCGCCCTGCGTCTCAAATGAAATTGTCCGCATAACCTCTTGCGGACAATTTATGCATCTGCCATGACATAAATTCCTTTTATGAAAAAAAGCGCATAGCGCAATATTTCTAAGGAACTGTTCATTGAGCTTCATAACTCCCTCCCTTCTATAAATATAATACTAAAAAATAAAAAATGTAAAAAAAATTAAAAAAAATGCTAAAGCCCGAAATTACAAGTCCGATACATAAATTGTACGGTGTGTATCAGCGGAAATTGACATCCAGACGTTGATGCAAGCGTATAGGTTTGGTATAGACCGCTTAGCTGAAAAAGAGCAAAACCTTTTTCAGCTTCTTTTTTTTTAAACTGATTGTTAGACAGGTTGCACGTCTTGAACAAAAATCAAAGAAAAATGCTTATAGGCTTGAGCGGGCCAATGGCTGCCGGTAAAAACCTTGCCGGTACAATACTTGAAGAAATGGGCTGTGCTGTAATTGACGCGGACGAAACCGCGCATATTGCTCTTGAAAACACAAAGCAGCAGGTTCTTGCAACATTCGGGGCAGAAGCGTCTCAAAAAGACATAAACCTTATGAACGCAGACGGCACGATAAACAGAAAGGCACTTGCCCAAATAGTTTTTGCGTCAAAAGAAGCACTCGCAAAGCAGGAAGCAATTATTCACCCTGAAGTGTCACGTCTGCTAGAACAGTTTATCGCGGAACATCCGGAGCAGACCTGCGTTATAAATGCCACAGTGCTTAATAAAGTGCCGCTTGCCGTGAAATGCGATTTCATAATTTATGTAGATGCACCTTTTTTTGTCAGGCTTATAAGGGCAAAAAAACGCGACAATCATTCAATTTTTCACCTGTTGAAACGATTTTCTTCACAAAAAGAATTATATGCTCAATATCAAAAATTAAATGTCGATATATACAGAGTAAGAAACACAGGTTCTTCAAAGAAATTGCAGAAAAAGTTGCAAAACATTTTTGAAAAGCACTGTTTCGACTAATGGATATTGCAGATTTTTCTCGCAGTTATAAACCTTTTTTTAAGGAAGACTAATATTATGGAACAAATTAACACAACAATGAATGTTCAGCCTTTAACCGAAGATCAAGCTGTTCAGCAGAACAAAAGTTCACTTTGGATTCTATTTGCAGCAGGAATCTTTTTGTGTGTCGTTATTGGTGCTGCACTTATTTTATGGCGTCCTTCTGTAAAAGACCCTGTTATTTCAAGTATTAACCAGCCTGTTTCACAGACAACAGATACATGGATGAATCCTGCAACTACTACAGTTGAACCTGCTGTAACACTGAATACTGATGCAAGCGCAGCAGTTAATACAGAGCTTGCAGGTCCAACTACAATTGATTTGAACGCACTGCCTGCCGCAGACGATCTTACGACAGTCCGCGATGATTCAGCCGCCGCTGCAAGCGCAGCAACTGCCGCACCTGTTGCAGCCGCACCAGCTGTTTCAAAGCCTAAAATTACAGAAGTTGCAGATCCGGTGGTAACAAAGAAGCCTGTACAGGCAGCAGCTGCTACACCTAAAAAGACAACCGTCACAGAATACTGGATTCAGACCGGTTCTTTCTCAAGCAGAGAATACGCTGAAAATGCACAGGACATTATTGCTTCTTATAAAATTGACAGTGAAATCTTCACAAAAGAAGTAAACGGCAAAACCTGGTACCGCGTAAGAATGGGACCGTACAAAACAAAGACAGAAGCTGATTATTGGAAAACAGCAATCAGTTCTGACGATGTAAACTTTAAAGATGCATATATCACAGAAGTAAAAACGCAAAAATAGCTCTTACATAGGCATCTATTGTTTTTCAACTTCTTCTATATTATTACATTACCTCCTAGAACAGGCTGGCACGTTGTGTCAGCCTGTTCGCTTTTTAAAACTTTTTTGAAAAATCTTTTTTAAAACTAACAAAAATATAAACTTTTTATTGATAGAATAAGCATGAAACAATTTTTTGCATTACTTATTCTATCAAGTTTAACTTTTACGGTTCATGCTGAATTTCAGCAGCTTGCGTTAAGCGGAAACACAACAATAGAAGCAGACGGAATAAAAGCAAATGCGGCCGTAAGCTTTAAGTCAACCGGACTTCAGCTAAACACAAATTTTGCACTGATGCCTGAAAAGCAGCTTAAAACGTTTGGCGTCAAATGCGCGCCTATTCCAGAAGTCTCTTTTTATTACGGGCATTTGTCTTTCAGCGGCCTGTACAGCAGGATAAAAACGCCCTGCTTTTCAGCTCCAGGTGCGCTTTCTTCTGCATCATCACCGTCAGCAGGCATAAACTTAACAATGCCGTCGTCCGGCACAAGCGCAACAACGCCAAAAGCCGCCTGTCTTAGACTGAATCTTAACAGCATAAACTTGACTTGTTTTACAAGACACAAAACCGCAAAGACTGAACATGACGAATATCTTGCAGAAATCGACTGGCATCCGCCGAGAACCAGACTTTATTTCAGCCTGTTCGGCGGCTCTTTTGAGTCTGAAAAGCTGAGCACTTCGCGCTGGTTTTTAGCCGTAAGACCTTACACAAAAGAGAAAATCAAATACGCCGGTTTTGAATCGATATACAACGGCTCGTACTTCAAACTGCATTCTACAAACAGCATAAGCACATCGCCGTATGAGCGCATTACAGGCACATGGCGGCTCTGCTCTACCCTGACGAACAGATTTTTCAGACTTGACGCCGGCTTCTTCTGGTGCGATGCAGACCACATAACAGTCGAAGAATCACTTTTAAGAAAAACTATGGCAGCTTATGTGCATCCGCAGCTAAAGTCCGTAACACTCAAGAACGGCCACAGAATCCGCTCAGGGCTTACATTCTCGGCGGCACGCTCTTATTCAGACGGCGTTGCGCCTGATTGCACAATAAGAGCCGACCTTGCTTATGCAGCAGAATACCGCACAGATTTTTTGACATTCACTTTAAACATGAAATGTGAAAACGCACAGCACGGCGCTGACAGTGCAAATCTTGAAGAAATTGCAGAAGCTAAAAAGCAGAATAAAAATATAAGCAGAAGCCTTTTTAGGTTTATGGATTTCAGTACGGCAAATGCGTTTTTATGCTATACGGAAAAAACCGCGAATGTTCTGGGTTTTGGTTTTAAGGCTTTTCCTGTTATGCTTGGGCGCACACAGCAGCTTAGTCTCAGTACCGACTTTAAGGTTTTTCCGTTTAACAGCAAAAAAAACACAATAGACGCAGCGGCTTCTTTTACGCTGAACCCGACGAAAAGGCTTTCTTTCTATATCAAACAGTCGGCGGATTTTTCCGCAGAAGAAGAGCAGACCGCAGAGACTAATCTATATTACATAAATTCTATAAAAACAGAGTTAAAGGCAAAATTGAATTTTACCTGCAAAAACAGCACAGGTTATTTAACAGCAAAGACAACTATAAAAAAGGAATTAGAAGACAGTGACAAACTTGCAATACTTTTCTATTGTGGTGCTACATTTTACATCAAACCGTAAAAAAGCGCAAATTAAAACGTAAAACTATTGATACGATTGCACTTTTTCGGTACACTTCTTTAAAATATTTATACTTAAATTCGTGCAGATGTCAACGTTTTCTGCATAATAATATTGAGAGGTATGAGCAATATGGATATTTCCAAGATGAGGAATATCGGTATCAGCGCCCACATTGACTCGGGAAAAACAACCCTGTCAGAACGTATTCTTTTTTATTGCGACAAAATTCACGCTATTCATGAAGTTCGCGGTAAGGACGGTGTCGGTGCTGTAATGGATAACATGGAACTGGAACGCGAACGCGGTATTACAATCCAGTCAGCATCAACACAGGTTCAGTGGAAAGACTACACATTCAACGTTATTGACACTCCGGGTCACGTTGACTTCACAGTTGAAGTTGAACGCTCTTTGCGTGTTCTCGACGGCGCAATTCTTGTTTTGTGTTCAGTAGGCGGTGTTCAGTCACAGTCAATTACTGTTGACCGCCAGCTTAAACGCTATCATGTTCCGCGCATCGCATTCGTAAACAAGTGCGACCGTACAGGTGCAAACCCATTCAAGGTTTGTATGCAGCTCCGCGAGAAATTGGGATTGAACGCTCACATGATGGAAATCCCGATCGGTCTTGAAGACAAGCTTGAAGGTGTTGTTGACCTTGTTGCTATGAAGGCCATCTACTTTGAGGGCGATTCAGGTACAGATGTACGTTACGCAGAAATTCCTGCACACCTCAAGGCTGATGCAGAGAAATACCGCGAAGAACTCCTCGATGCAGCTTCAATGTTCAGCGATGAACTTATGGAAGCAATGCTCGAAGAATCAGTTACAGAAGATATGATTAACGCTGCTATCCGTAAGGGTACTCTTGCAGAACAGTTTGTTCCTGTTTTCTTGGGTTCAGCTTACAAGAACAAGGGTATTCAGCCTTTGCTCGACGGCGTTGTTAAATTCCTTCCTAACCCGACAGAAGTTAAGAACTACGCTCTTGACCTCGATAAAAACGAAGAGAAAGTTGAGCTTACATGCAACCCTGACGATCCTTGTGTTTCACTCGGCTTCAAACTTGAAGACGGTCAGTACGGTCAGCTCACTTATGTACGTGTTTATCAGGGAACAATCAAGAAGGGCGAAGAACTTTACAATACACGCTCACGCAAGAAGTTCAAGGTCGGCCGTCTTGTCCGCATGAACTCTGCCGCAATGGAAGACATCAACGAAGGTGTTCCAGGCGATATCGTTGCTTTGTTCGGTATTGACTGTGCATCTGGTGATACTTTCTGTTCTGGCGGTTTGAACTATGCAATGACTTCAATGTTCGTTCCGAACCCAGTTATTTCATTGTCAATTACACCGAAAGACAAGAAAGCTGCTGACCAGATGGCAAAAGCTCTCAACCGCTTTACAAAAGAAGACCCGACATTCCAGACTTACGTTGATCCTGAATCAAATCAGACAATCATCAAAGGTATGGGTGAGCTTCATCTTGACGTTTACGTTGAACGTATGCGCCGCGAATACAAGTGCGAAGTTGAGACAGGTATGCCGCAGGTTGCTTACCGTGAGACAATCACTCAGCAGGCAGACTTCAACTATACACACAAGAAACAGACTGGTGGTTCTGGTCAGTACGGCCGCGTTGCAGGTTTCATGGAACCGATTGCAGACAAAGACTACGAGTTTGTTGACAACATTAAGGGCGGTGCAATTCCTAACGAATACATTCCGTCTTGCGACAAGGGCTTCCGCGCTTCTATGGCTAAGGGCTCATTGATCGGATTCCCGATTGTCGGCGTTAAATGTACAATCAATGATGGTCAGTACCACCCGGTTGACTCTTCAGATATCGCATTCCAGGTTGCAGCACAGGGTGCTTTCCGCGAAGCATACGCAAAAGCAAAACCATGTATCATGGAACCAATCATGAAGGTATCTATCGAAGGTCCTACAGAATTCCAGGGAAATATTTTTGGCGCAATTAACCAAAGACGTGGTATAATCGTTTCATCAACTGAAGACGGAAATTTCTCACGCGTTGATGCTGAAGTTCCGCTCAGTGAAATGTTCGGATTCTCTACGGTTCTTCGCTCTCTCACACAGGGAAAAGCTGAATTCTCAATGGAATTCGAGAAATACGGAAAAGTTCCAACTGCGATTTCTGAAAAACTGATTGCCGAATATCAGGAAAAGAAACGCAAGGAACAGCAGGGCAAATAAGGAGTCACCAATGGTAAAACAGGAACTTATTGACCGCAGTCCGGTTCGCTTTTTTGAAAAAGCATTGAACGGCGGCATTAAACCCGGCGAAATCGGAGTTCTTGCGTCTAAAAAAGGCGTAGGAAAAACATCGGTACTCGTTCAGCTTGGTCTTGACGGTCTCCTTCAAGGCAAACAGGTTGTTCATGTTTCTTTTGATCAGCATACGTCTTATACAATGACTTGGTACGAAGACATTTTTACAGAAATGTCTAAGAAAAAGAATCTCGAAAAAGCCATTGACGTAAAAGATGATGTTATCAGAAACCGTACTGTTTTGAATTTCAATCAGGATTCTGTATCAACAAAACAGATTATCACAACTTTGACAGCTCTCGCTCAGGGCGGCATCAAAACTGATTATCTCATCATTGACGGTCTTGATTTCTCAAAGAGAACAAAGGCTGATTTTGAATCTATTAAAGAATATGCAAAAAAAGAGAACGTAGTTGTATGGTACAGCTGCAACACAGAAGGAACAGAACTTAAATCAGTTCTTCCGGCTGACCTTGTTCCGCTTTTTGACGCTGTTGTTCTTTTTGAAACAAAATCTGACAGCACACAGCTTAGAATCTTGAAAGTAAGAGACGAAACACCAAGCAACGCAAATCTCAAGCTTGATTCAAAGACTCTGCTTATTGCTGAAAAATAAGCTGATGCTTAACAGCATATAAACAAAAAAGCTTCTGCAGTAATGCGGAAGCTTTTTTTATGCTTTGACCAATCTACTGCACAAAGTTGTTTCAGCATTTTTATCATTTTCTTTTCGTTTTGCGGTAAATCTGTGCTATAATCATTTTTGGAGCGAATTATGATAGCAAAATCTGCGGGTATAACAAATTCAATTGACGAGAATCTTATAAAATGGGATCCAAAGTTCAAAATCGGGATTCCGCTGATTGATGCACAGCACGAGCATCTTGTAAAACTGTGCAATGATTTTTATCAGAGTCTTTTGAAAAGCAAAAGTAATAAAAACGAAGATTATCATGCTTTGGTAAAGCAGACACTGGAAACCTGCCTGAATTATGCGGCTACTCATTTTAAAGAAGAAGAGCGGCTTATGGAAGCTTCTAAATTCAGCGGATATAAGCAGCACAAAGACACCCACAATTCTTTTACAGCAAAATGCGAAATTGCCTATGCAGACATAGACACAATGCCGATTTCAGAGGCGATAAAATTTGCGCTTTTTCTGTACGACTGGATTAACACCCACATTGCACACGAAGACCGGCTTTATATGCCGACACTCGTGGAATTTTTGAAAGAACAGAAAGCAAAACAGGCGTAATATACACTAAAGCCCTAAACCGGCAAGCCAGCCTGCAACGGTATGTGTAAACAATTCAGGCTGGTCTATATGCACATTATGCCCTGCTCCATCAAGCACCGCGTATGTTGCTTTTGGAAAATGAGAAAGCCATTCAAACTGTGCCTCGTAGCCGACAGCTGTATCGTATTTTGCGGCAAGAATTAAAACCGGCTCTGTAAAAGGCTGTTTTTTTAAGTCTGAGCCGACATCATAAGAAAAACTGCCCTTAAATGTTTTGTGCAGAAACTCATTGCTGTCATTGCCGAGAACCGACGGATAGGCAAGTTCGCGGAAACGGATCCAAGATTCTTTTGTAAGATTTGCATTCATCATACAGAAATCTTTGCGCTCTTTTTCTGAAAGCGAAGCCAAAAAGCTTTCGTCTTTCTTAAAGCAGCCGTCCGCAGGCACTTTGCTCTCGCCTGCCCCGTCAGACGGAACAATAAGAGCCGCGCCTTTAACGTGCGCACCATACTTAACAAGAACTGCCCTGCAGACAGCCGCTCCGAAAGAATTTCCGCCGATATAAAAGCTTTCTCCCGGACAGATTTTTTCCATAAGATGAATAAGAACCTCTACAACACCGTCACCGTTTTTTACAAGGCCAGGCTCCGACTGCCCCATCCCAGGCACATCAACATAAATGCGCTTAAAAGACCTGCCGCTCATAGCAAAAGCCGGTTCCATTGCGTTCATCAAAAACTTGTGGTCAATTGCCCAGCCATGAACCAAGAGAAAAGGCTCACCTTCGCCTATAATCTCGTAATATAGCTTTGTATTGTATTTTCCGTCTATAAAAAAAGCCATTCAAAACCATGCCTGTTAAAGCTTAAGCTCGTACTGATATTCAGAAGATTCTTTTTGAGCGCTTCTGTTTTTTCTGATGCCGTTCTCTCCGGTTCTTACCATACCGAGTTTTTCCATAAGCTTGAATGAAGCAGTATTCTCTGTATCGCAATGAGCCGTAAAATGCGTAAATCCCAGATTTTTTGCAAAATAGTCTATAAGTGCTTTAGACGCTTCGTAAGCAAAACCTTTCCTCCAGTATTTCCGGTTTATTATCCAGCCGATTTCGCCGGCATCATCTTCAATATAGACACTTACACCGCCGATATGCTTTTTCTTAAAAATAACTGCAAATTCATAAAAAGTCGGTTCTTCTTTAGACCATTCAATTTCAACATTGTTGAGGAACATCATGGTTTCATCAGAACTGTCATTCGGCAAATACATCATATATTTTGTATTTTCCAAATTCATGGCGTATTCATTTGTTGAATCAAGATATTCAGGTCCTAGTGGCTTTATCAGCAGCCGGTCTGTCTGTATTTCGAATCTTCTCATAGTTTAACATAATAATGCTGTATAAGCCTGTTAGCAAGCAAAAAACGCTGTCTGTGCTACAACTTTGAAATATTCAAGTCGTAGTATTTCATGCGGTATTCTTTCGGGGTAAAGCCTGTTTCTGCGCGGAAAGTTTTGGTAAAGTGGCTCTGCGAACAAAACGCAAGAGAGAGCGCAATCTGCGAATAAGAATAATCTGTTCTTGCAAGCAAAGACTCAGCTGTGTAAATGCGCATCCGGAGCAGATATGCGCCAAAGGTTTCGCCCTTCTCTTTTTTGAATAAAGTCGCAAGGTAACACGGATTCATGCCAAGCTTTTCAGCTAAATCTTCTAACGTGATTTTCTCGTTAAAGTGCGAATCTATATAATTCAGGCAGAACATTATCGGCTTTGAATAAGCTGTGCCGTTTTTGATTTTCTGCACCATGCGGACGTAAGTTGCCCAGATTTCGCGGTTAAGCTTTTTTATTTCATCTATGGAATTTGTTACATCGGCTTTTTGAATATAAAGATCGCTGACAGAATAAACTGTTTCTTGCGGAATGCCAGCCTCAATCGCGTAGCGCGTAAGAAGCCCTGTGTTCACTATAAAAAGATAGCGCATGTTCCGGAGCGGATTTTTGGAAAGCGTGCCCTGAATATTAGAATCCAGCAATCTTGCAGATTCATCAACTGCGCGCATATCGCCCTGCATAAGCAGATGAAAGCGTCTGTTTTCTTCTAAATAAGTTGTATGAACAAAACCGCGCTCGGCATTTTCATGCATCAGGCTTCTAATTTCATCCATGCTTATAAGGCTTTTGCCGGCGTTATCTTTTTCATTCATAAAAAGATTATAACATAAAACTAAAGATTATTATATCTTTATCTGCAAGTTGTTTTATATTTATAGTAATTCTAAAAAACGGAGTAAATATGTCAGCAAAGATTTATAAAAAAGGCGTATTCAACGAAAACTACATGGGCATCAGGCAGACAAAAGCTGTACTTGCAGTTTTTGCGCTTATCATCATTCTGCATCACATTTCACTTAAAACTTTTGCGCAGCTTGACAGCGCAAATATAGCAAATTTTGTTTTTAACCCGTTCAGAGGCGTGGGTTATCTTCTTGTGGCTTATTTCTTTTTCTGTTCAGGCTTCGGTCTATACAAAAGCTTCTCTAAAAAAGAAGATTATCTCAAAGGCTTTCTCAAGAAACACCTCACCCCGATATGCGTAAGCTTTCTTGTTTCAGATGCTCTTTTTCAATTCGTAAGAATCAAAAGAGAAGCTATCGCTTTTCCGGCAAACACGTACAGCTGGTTCATCTTTGCGATAATCGCCATGTATATCAGCTTTTTTGTTTGCTTCAGGTTTCTAAAAAAAATTGCAGTGCCTGCTCTCGTGGCTTGTGCAATTCTTTGGTGCGCAATCTGCAAAGTGCTGATTTTCGATTCATACTGGTACAACGCTGTGTTTGCTTTTCCGTTCGGCGTGATTTTTGCAAAGCATTTTGACACAATAACCGCACAAATTAAAAAACGCTATACGGCATATCTTATAGCAGCGTTGGCCGCAAGCATTTTGCTTCATTTTCTTGCGGTGAATGATGTGCGCCTTTTCGGACTGCTCGGTTCAGTAATGAGCTTTTCGGCTGTAAAAGAAGCACAGGCTGTGCTTCAAGTTCTCAGCGCGCTTTCATTTTCAGCATTAATTACGCTTTTGAGCATGAAGCTTGAAATAGAAAGCAAAGCTCTTGATTTTCTTGGCGGCATGACGCTTGAAATTTATCTGATTCATGTCTTTTTTGTGGAAATTTTCAGCAAGAAATTTATAAACTCATATCAGCCGCTTTATTATGTGGAAAATCCGTTCCTTTACACGCTAATCGTAATCGGTCTCACCATTCCGGCAGCATGGGCGGTTAATTTATTCAGAACAAAACTGTTTCCTAAGATTTTTACTGCCTGGGCGGAAAGCGTTTTTAAAAAGCTTGTAATCGCCGCTGCAATTATCTTTGCGCTAACGACGGCATACTTTTCAATTTCAAGCCATTCATTTTTGGCTGAAACAAAAGGAAAAGTTGAGAAATACAAAAATCAGTTTATCACTTTCACAGATATAAACGGAAAAAATATGGCAACATACGTTACCGGCAGCGGCGAACACACAATATTGCTTCTCAGCGATTCGACAGATCCATGCCCGGCAATGCTGCTCCGCCCGCTTGCAGACAAACTGGCTGACAACTTCAAAGTTATTCTGCCTGATTTATTCGGCTACGGCTTCAGCGACAAAACCGGAAACCCGCGCTCTGCTGAAAATATTGCAGCGGAACTTCATGAGCTTGTTAGCAAACTGAACGACGGCAAGCCGGTTATTCTGTTTTCATTCGGCACTTCGGGCATCTGTGCAGAAACATATTTGAAGAACTACCGCAATCAGGTTGAAGGTCTTGTCGGCTTTGATATGGCGACATGGGAAATTCTTAAAGAACATTTTGATATGCCTTCGTTTACAGATGAGCAGATATATTATGAGTCAAAGCGTTTCGGCAAACGCACAAGACTTAGAGGGCTTTATCTGAATGCGAGCGGTTATATTCAAGTTGACGTAAATACTATCATCGAAGCGTTCAGAGCTGGCGTTATGGGTTCTCATCTTGATGAGCTTTCGGCAATGTACATGAGTGCATACGCCAACAAAGCAAGCACCGACGCTCAGGCTCATTTTCTTATTGACGGCCGGAAGCTTTCGGGCTTTAGCCTTCCTGAAGATTTGCCGGTACTTTTCATAAGCTCAAGCCGCAGCAATAAGAACGCAAACCCGAAACCGCTTGATATGTACAAGGAGCTTCTCACGAATCAGTCTTGCCAAAAAGCAGATTTGATGGACGGCGAAGTTTATTACATCTACTACCGCCCCGACATAATCGAGCGGCGAATCGTGGACTTTATGAGCGGCCAGCTATAGTTTGATAAACAAACGGGGCTTGGGCGAACCAGCCCCAAACGCCAGCCGTAACTCAAGCTTTACAAATTGCGCTTTATAACTTAAGCTGATTTTATGAAAAAGCTTATAGGAATTGCCATAATTTTTTTGTGTGTTGCGGCTGCTTTTGCGGAAGCCCCGGAAGGTTATTCTTCTATAGAAGATTATACGCTCACTTATTTTAAGAAGCTCAACAAGACGCAGGAAAAGCTGACGTACATGCACAAAAAAAGCTCGCTTGCTAAAGTCGGAACAGAAACGGTAAACGGCGGCATTTCGGGCACGCTTTTTTATGACGTAAAAATTAAAGGCTTGGGCGCGGTTGTAACGCTGCGCTACACAAACTATTGCGACGAAGAAGGCTGGATTTACGACGGAGAGATAATCACACACTCTAACATGGCGCAGAACGGCAAATTTTCGGGCACAATCAAAGTGTCGGGCGTTTCGCCGGCAGAAGTCTGCTACGATAATGTTATTATGCAGAAAGGCAGCCCTGCTGACGGCTTTTATCTCCTGACTTTGCCCGGCACGCCCCCTGCAAAGATGGTCTACACGCTATACCTCGAATCAACGGAATAGCGGCAAATCAAGAATTAAACTGATCGACCTGTGTTCCAATCTCAATAATAGATTTTTCCATGACAGAGGAAATTTCTGTAAGAGAAACACCCATCTGTTCGATGCGGTTTGCACCATGCAACATCTCGCTCATGCTCAAGTGCATTTTCTCGGTTTCTTTCTGCAAAATGCCCATCTCATCAACAATTACGCGGCTGCCCTCGGTCATGTTCTGCGAGGCGTCGCGGACTTCTGCCGTACTGGTGTTCAGATTGCGGAGCGCGCCAGTTATCTGGGCTGAACCTGCCTGCTGCTCTGTCATGGCGGCTTTTATCTGCTGTACGAGAGAGTCTGTCATGCGGATTTCGCCTGCAAGGCTTGTATAGCCCTGCACACCCTGCTGTGTGGCAACAACAACAGTGTTTATTGCTTCCTGAATGTGCTTAAGCTGATCACCGATTGTCTTAGACTGTCTGGTTGAAGTCTCCGAAAGCTTTCTGATTTCGTCTGCAACAACTGCAAAGCCCTTGCCCGCCTCGCCTGCATGGGCAGCCTCAATTGCGGCGTTCATCGCAAGCAGATTTGTCTGCGCGGCAATGTTTGCAATGGCTGTATTAGCGTCGTTCAAAAGCTTAGACTGGTTCTCAATCTCCGCAATCTGAGACTGAAGATGAGACTGCGTTGCAGCTCCGTTTTCTGCGTCTTGGGCAAGCGTGCCGAAAGACGATGCCATCTTGTCTACAGAGCGGTTTACCTCGCTTATGTTGCCTATCATCTGCTCTACGGCACTTGAAGCTTCCTGCACAACCTTTGACTGCGTACCGACAAGATTCTCAAGCGAATGTATGCTGTCTATAATGTTGTGGATTGTCTTTGCCGTCTGTTCAACGCTCGAATTCTGCGTGGCAATGTTGCCTTCAAGTCCGCTTATGCTGCCGGTAATCTGCGAAATTGCGGCAGAAGTTTCCTGGGTTCCGGTTTTAAGCGATTCACCTGCTCGCGTAAGCGACAGCTTTGAGTGCTTCATGCTGTTTATTGTGTTCTGAAGTCTCTCCGAGAATGTATTGAAGCCTTCCGCAAGAAGCGAAGCTTCAGTTGTAAAGTAGTTCCGGTATTTTTTTGAGAAGTCGCCGTTTGCAATATATGTACAGCCGTTCGCAAGTTCCCTAAAGTTCCGGGATACCCGCTTTGCAAGCAGAATAGCTATAACAATCATCGCCAGAACAATTCCCAAAAGAATTATATAAACCACGCGGATAATTCTGAAATATACACCGGAAAAATCAGAAACAGGACCTTCGACAACAATGTACCAGCTTGTATTTTTTACAGGATGAACACCGTAAAACCGGTTGTTTTCTATAAACGATTTGGCAGTTCCGTCCAGATAAGAGGAACGTGTAAATTTGGTGAAAGAAACTTCGTCAAAGTAGTTTTTATTCATAATCGCAGAAAAATCATCGTTTGTAAGATACAATCCTTCGTTATTGATGATATTAATTCTGCTGTCTTCAGAAAGCTTTATGTTTTTTACTGCAGAACTAAGCGATTCAAGGTAAAGATCGGCAGCAACAACACCGGCGAGGTTACCATCATTATTATATGCCGCACACGAAATGGTGATACACAAAGTTCCTTCCATTGCATCAACATACGGCTCGCCGTAAGTAACTTTTCCATGTGTATTGACCGCATCTTTCCACCAGTCACGTGTAGAGGGAATCCAGTCAGGTTCAGGCTGCCAGTCTGCTCCGTCGATGAAATAACCGCCTTCTTCATAGCGTGAAATTACCGTTGCATAATAAATATCATTATTATCACGCCCAAAATAATCTGTTGCCTTATGAATGACACTATCAAGAACAGATTCAGGTGCCGATGAAGACGCAGCTGTTGCAATGTCATTTACCGATACTTCATACGGTGTAAAAATTGCAGAAACCTGCTCATTGAGTGTTTCCATTGCCTGATTTACAGAATTGATTGCTGATTTTTTAAGAATATCTCTTGTCAGAAATGTGAATGAAGCACAAAGAAAGAGCGTCGAAACCAGCATTATTCCGATTGTGCCGATTACAAGCTCAGAGCTAAGCGAAAGATGTTTTTTCATCTTGATTTTTCCCCTAAAGGCATAGGAAGCCCATTAATAGATATAAAAATATTTTATACCCACTTTCTTTTTTCATCAATTAGTTTTTGTCATAAAACCAATAAAAATAGCACTATATGCCTTTGTTTTTATGCAAACCGAAATTACAAAAGCTCTTTGATTTTGGCTTTCATCAGCTCGTAGTTTTCTTTTTTGTGCGGGAACGAGCAGTTGATGCAGGATTTTACGCCTTTTTCGGTGTAGTAGAAGTTGCCGCCGCAGTTTTTGCCCATGGCGTAGAGCGGGCAGTAGCAAAAAAGGCAGTTGAAGCTTTCAGCATCGGGCGCGCCTTCGCCTTTGTGGCACGGAAACATCTCGCACAATCTGTTCTGAAAGAACTTGTAATGCTTCTCTTCGGGCTGCTTTCTGTTTTTGATTATCACGACCGTCATGTAGCCCGAACCGGCGTCGAAACGCTCGACATCGCGGCAGACAGTTTCATCTGCAAGGCCGCAGTTTGACACTGCATAAAAGTCAAATTCAAGGTGTTTTTCGTTTTTCTGCTTCAAGATGAACTGCTTGAGCGCCTCAAGGCGGCTGCCCGACTTCATAAAGACAAGCGTGCCTTTTAGCGCAAAAGCTTCTTCTGGCGAAGACGAGCCCGGAATTATGTGAATCTCTTCGTCTGGTTCGGCGAGCGTTATGCCGAGCCTGGCTGCCGCCGCGCAAAAAGACGTTACGCCGCTGACAATCTCAGTCTTGTAGCCTTTCTCTTCAACTAAGGCAAAAACATGCATCAAAGTGGAATAAACTGCCGGATCGCCGATTGTCAGAAACGCGACATTAAGCCCTCCATCAAGGTAACGGCAAATTTCAGTGGCGGCGTTCTGCTGCGCCTGTTTGATTGCGGCTGAATCTTGAACCATCGGAAAATCGAGGAACACGCACTTTTTGCCCTGCCCCGCCGCTTCAAGCTCGTCAAGCAGCTTTTTGGCGACGGCGTATGCAATGCATTTTTGCTTGTCTTTGTTCGGCAAAACCACGAGGTCGCTCGCGCGGATTTTTTCAACCGCTTTCAGCGTCATAAGCTCCGGCTCGCCCGGCCCTGTGCCGATGCCTGTCAATGTTCCGGCCATTACTGCTCCTTTTTTCCGGCTGAAGTGCACGCCGCCAGAAACCGTTTTGCAAATTCCACGTCAGAAAGAAAATACAGATGCGGAAAGCCCCACCAGTGATTTTCGCCGCAATGCACGCAGTTCCAGCTTTTTGCGCCGCCCGGCTTTGTCGCGGTGCAGCTAGCGCCGTTGTCTGTGCTGTCAAAATAATGAAACTCGTGCGCCTTTATAGCTCGGCCTTTTGCGAGGAAATCGCCGGTTTCGCCACCGCTGTTCGCGTTGTTTGCGTCGTTCACGCTGATTGAGATGTAGCCGAACCTGACGAGCTTGTTCATAAAGCGGCAAGTGCCTTTTATTGCCCCAACCATGCTGTGCAGCTTGCCATCTTGCGTTTCAATCGATTTGTGCAAATACATAAAGCCGCCGCATTCGGCAATTGAAGGCAGCCTCGCATTCAAGGCCGCAAGCACAGAATCTTTCATGCTTTGATTTGCGGCAAGCTTTCCGGCAAACTGTTCTGGGTAGCCGCCGCCTAAAATCAAGCCCGAAATTTCAGGCGGAAGCTGCTTATCATGCAACGGCGAAAACTCAACGATTTCTGCACCGAGCTTTTCAAGCAGCTTTATGTTGTCGTCGTAATAAAAGCAGAAAGCTTCGTCTTTTGCCAAAGCTATGCGAACACGGTTTTGCGGCCGTGCCGGAATTTGAAGCAGCGTCTCTAAAGGCTCATGCTCAAGCGGCGGCGCTTCTTCTGCAATAGTTTCGATGCGCTTTAAATCGACGGTCTTTGCAAGCTCTGCGGCAGCTTTGCTGACCATCTGCTTTATGCCGTCAATCTCGTCGGGCAGCTTTAGCCCAAGATAGCGGCTTTCTATCTTTATGTCTTTTTGAAACGGAAAATAGCCGAGAACCGGCACATCAAGCTCGGCTTCGATTGCAGGCTTTACCGCTTGGTAAAAAGCGGCGCTCATATTGTTGAGAATCACGCCTTTTATAAGGTGCATTTTATCGAGCATGAGAAAGCCCGCAATTTCAGCTATGACCGAGCGCCCCATGCCTTTTGAATCGACTATCAGAATGATTGGCACGGCAAGCGTCTTTGCCAGATGATACGTTGAAGCTTGGTCTGTTGTGCCGATGCCGTCAAACAAGCCCATAACGCCTTCGATTACCGAGATTTCGGTATTATCAGTGTTGCCAGAGCCGGCGGCTGAATCTGCAAACAGCGACTTTACAAGCTCTTCGTCTGCAAAGAAAAGGTCAAGGTTTCTTGAAGGCACGCCCAAAATCTTTTTGTGGAACATCGGGTCGATGTAGTCTGGCCCGCATTTATAAGCCGAAACCTTTTTGCCGGCCGCCGTCAACGCCTGCATCAGCGCAATTGAAACCAGCGTCTTGCCGCTACCGCTTCTTGGCGCGCCAAGCACAATGCGCGGCTTGTTCTGCAATTTCATGCTCACACCTTCTTGAACGTAAACGCAAAGACAAAAACAGGATTGTTCGCAAAAAGCAGATGATGGCTTCCGGCTTTGCGCGCCTTTGCAATTGAAACCTGAACGATTT
>JAEEGK010006180.1_pt1 | contig 28855 bp, 16 predicted proteins | sample 8958771 | NCBI WGS metagenome assembly JAEEGK01 (sample SAMN16246547, study PRJNA631951) | gut metagenome | biome: gut microbiome; feature: rumen; material: SC-attached | host: Bos | place: Iran: Karaj | collected 2018-10 | reverse complement strand
TAATAGAAAAGAAATAGATGTTTATAACATATTTGAGCTATATAATAAACTTTCTTAGCAGTCATCTTAACGAAATATTGGAATAAGTATATTAAAACAATTATGGATACTAAAACAAACATTTTCTTTCATGCGCCCAAGGAACTGACGACGGATGCTTTCCTTGTATGGCTCATTTATTTCCTTGACTCTGATAAGGAATACATGGTTTATAAGCAGACTTTCTTCGATAGATTGATATTGAAGAAAGAGGATTGTGGCAGAGCTATTGGCCCTGTTGAATTGAAACGTCAAGAGAATAATGTTGATGTACTACTGACATTCCGTTTTGAGGACAATGACGAACAACATTCGGTATTGTTTGAGGACAAAACTTGGAGCATGCCGCATAGCGGACAATTAGCCCGATACAAGGAAACCTACCCCAACTGCTACCGCTACTTCTACTACAAACTGGCGTATGTGAATTCACAGGAGGAGCAGGAGGTATCCCGCGAGCGGTATGAGATCATCAATGCCAACATGATGTCGTCCACGTTGGAAAAGATGGTTGACCTACACCCGCTGATAAAGATGTACTACGAGTATATCACCGCCACGTTTGTGCAGGAAATCAATTCATATCATGAGAGAATTTTCGTGAAGCATGACTACAATGTACTTAGGAGTGCTGACGCTCAGAAATACTTATGCGATGCCATCGTGGAGAATATGACTAAACAGGGCGTTCCGTATCTTGAAATAAGGAATGGAACCAGTTATGGACGGCCTTGGACACAGATAGATATTGCGAGAAAGGAAGACGGTTACTGGGAAGGCTTATTTTGGCGGGTGGATATTCGCTCAGGGAAATTCTATATTCGACTGAATCAGTATGCTGATCCGTCGGAAGATGAAGTCGCTTACAAAAAGCACCGGTTGGAAATTCTGCGTAGGGAGGCCAACGAATTTGTAGCTACCATGCCTGCATTGCACCCCGGCAAGGTTGAGAACAGAGCAACGAAAGAAAGCGAGGTGCTGATATTCTTCTTTGAAGAGAATGATTTGGACAGTCTTATGGAAATGCTACCGAAGATTACCCATCGGATGATAGAGGTGTTCAATGGTAAAATGAGAACTTGAACAATTAATATCGGGAGGCCGCCGTTGAATCGCCAGTGTAGGCCTCCCAAACCTCTTTTCCGCATTAGATTATTAAATTACGGGATGCGGTTCTCTGATCCACCCTGTCTTTTCGTTTATACTATACACAGTATGATTAGGTTAGACGATAATGCTATTTTAATCTTTATGCTACTACTTCATGTGCATAGTTCTGGTAATTACCCAGAATCTGCTCAATATGGATAACCTCTGGACATGAATCCCATGTCACGCCACCACCCATCAAGTACCATTTATCACGCTCTTTGACAGGAACTTTCTTCAGCGATGGAAACGCCGATACTGGCATGATAACAGAACGGCCATCCTGGAGGTCTACTTGGAACTTTCCTTTTTTAGGGAATGACAAACTTTTGATTTTGGGTGTCACATCCCAATACCCTTCTTTCTTGTACATATTCGTGTTATTTCGTTTTCTTTACCGTTATAATCCTTATTCTTTTGCCCGTTTTGAATTGCTGCCACTGATGAAGCAGCTTCTCACGATACTCTGTAGCAATTGCCAATACTTCTCGGACTTGAGCATCCGTTAAATCTCCCTGTTTATCTATCTCGACCACTGGTTCCAGCCATATTTTACATAGATGCTCTGTACTGCGTTTACCAACATGGACATGTGCACGATTTTCGTTATAGTCTGTATTCCAGAAAAGGAATTGCCAAATAATCTTTGCAGTAATATATATGAGAATCTTAGGCATAGCTTTCGTATCAATGTTTTTGCCGCAAAGATAAGCATTATTCCTGAAAGTTGCAAGGAAACCGACAAAAAAAATCCGAAGCGGCGAACTTCGGATGTCACGGTTCTCCTTCATATTTAGGAGTCCGGCACTTTAACGATGAACAGATGTCCCTTTGCAGTTGTTTATATAGTAAATAGGTAGTAAGGGCGTAATAAGCAGGGAGAGAAGATGAAACAAATCAGAGATTTACCATCTTGAGGTATGTCTCGACGGCATGGGCTATTTCGCTGATGCCGATAAACTCGTCGGCGCTATGGCTGCGGGCACTGTCGCCGGGGCCTAACTTGAATGAGGGGAAGGGCATCAGGGCCTGGTCGCTGAGGGTGGGGGAGCCGAAGGGTGTCATGCCTAATGCCAAGCAGCGCTGTACCAAGGGGTGGGTGACGTCGATGTGTGAGGACGAGAGACGGAAGGAGCGGGCCTTGAGTTCACACTTCTTCATGTGCTTCTGAAGGAAGGCGAAAAGGTATTCGTTCTGATAGTATTCATTGGTGCGCACGTCAATGACGAAGCGACACTCATCAGGAACGACGTTGTGCTGTGTGCCGCTGTTGACGACGGTGACAGTCATCTTGGTAGGCCCTAACAGCGGACTCTCTTTCCGAAAGCGGTAGTCGCGCAGCCATACAAGGTCGTCTAATGCCTCATAGATGGCATTGATGCCCTCGTTGCGGGCTGCATGGCCGCTCTTACCACGGGCAATGCCGTCGATGACCATCAGTCCCTTCTCGGCTATGGCGGGCTGCATGCCTGTGGGCTCGCCCACGATGGCGACGTCAATCTTCGGCAGCTCGGGCAGTGCCAACGAGAAGCCGCCGGCACCGCTGACCTCCTCTTCACAGGAGGCTAAGTAGACGAGGTTGCAGGCAAGCGGGATCGTTGCTGCCTGGTCGTGCAGATAGCGGTAGGCAGCCAACAGGCTGACCAGTCCTCCGCCGCAGTCGTTGCTGCCCAACCCGTAGAGACGGTCGCCCTCACGGGTTGGCGTGAAGGGGTCACGCGTCCAGGTGCTGACGGGTTTCACGGTGTCGATGTGGGCATTGAGCAGCAGTGTAGGCTTCTGCGGGTCTATGTCGTCATGGATAAGGATATTGTTGCCGATGCGGCGTGCGGGCAGTCCCCACTGACGTACCTGGGCTTCAAAGATGTCGGCGGCGCGTGCTTCGTCGCGGCTCACTGACGGTGTGCTGATAAGTCGCTCTAACAGCGCTACAGCCTCTGTGGTATATTGACTTATGTCCATAATTGCTGCAAAATTAAGAAATAATTCATAATACATCTATGTAATTCATATTTTTTTTGTAATTTTGCTGCTAAATTCACAGATGAGCTATGCAGACAAACAGCCACATGTCGGTCTTGATACACGATCAGGCCAAGAAGTATGGTGACCGCGAGATGCTGATTTATCAGGATTTTGGCGGCAAGGAATGGAAGTCATTGTCGTGGAACCAGGTTTCGCAGACGGTGAAGCAGGTGTCAAACGCCTTGTTGAACATCGGCGTGAAGGTGCAGGAGAACATTGGCATCTTCTCGCAAAACTCCGTGCAGTACATCGTGTGTGACTTCGGAGCATGGGGCATACGCGCCGTGACCATTCCGTTCTATGCCACCAGTTCGGAGCAGCAGATACAGTTTATGGTAAACGACGCCAAGGTGCGTTTCTTGTTCGTTGGCGAGCAGGAGCAGTACGACAAGGCCCGCCGCATCTTCTCGCTGTGTCCTACGATGGAGCGCATCATTGTCTTTGACCCTAAGGTGGCCATTGCCGACAATGATGCCAACGCCATTTATTTCAGCGACTTCCTGAAGTTGGGCGAGAACCTGCCCCGACAGACCGAGGTGGAGAACCTGCAGCGCGAGGCTACCTTCGACGATATTGCCAACATTCTGTATACCAGTGGTACTACGGGCGACTCAAAGGGCGTCATCCTGACCCACGGTCAGTTCCGTGCCGCCTTCATTGCCAACGACAAGTGTGTGCCGGTGGGCGAGAATGACCGCGTTATGAATTTCCTGCCCTACACCCATATCTTTGAGCGCGGCTGGGCTATCTTGTGCATGACGGAAGGTGCAACCCTGATTGTCAACACCTATCCCCTGCAAGTGCAGCAGTCCATGCGTGAGACGCATCCCACCTGTATGTCGGCCGTGCCCCGCTTCTGGGAGAAGGTCTACATGGGCGTGATGGACAAGATAGAGCACTCCAGCGCCGTACAGCGCAAACTGTTCCTGCACGCCTTGGAGGTAGGCCGCAGGCACAACATAGAATACCTGAGCTTAGGCAAGAAGCCGCCCATGGCACTGCACTTGGAGTACGAGGTACTCAACCGTACCGTCTTCTCGCTGGTGCGTAAGGAGTTGGGACTGGAGAATGCCCACTTCTTCCCCACGGCAGGTGCTGCCGTCAGTGCCCACGTCGAGGAGTTTGTACACAGCATCGGCATCAACATGGTTGTGGGCTACGGTCTGACAGAGAGTCTGGCCACGGTCAGTTGTAACCATTTAGGCGAACCCTTTACTGTTGGTGGTGTCGGTATCCCCATCGAGGGTATTGACATCAAAATCAGCGAAGAGGGCGAAATCCTGCTCAAGGGTCCGACGATTACCAAGGGCTACTACAACCGTGACGACCTGACCAAGCAGGCCTTTACGGAAGACGGCTATTTCAAGACGGGCGATGCAGGCTATCTGAAGAATGGGGAGCTCTTCCTGAAGGAGCGCATCAAGGACTTGTTCAAGACATCGAACGGTAAGTACATTGCGCCGCAAATGATAGAGTCGAAGCTGTTGGTCGACAAATACATCGACCAGATATGCATCATCGCTGACCAGCGTAAGTTTGTCTCGGCATTGATTATTCCCGTCTATGCCTTGCTGGAAGAGTATGCAACGGCTCACGGCATTGCCTTCAACAGCCGCGAGGAGCTGTGTCAGCATCCGCTTATTATCGAGATGATGAAGGAGCGCATTGACACCCTGCAGCAGCAGTTGGCACACTACGAGCAGGTCAAGCGGTTCACGCTACTGCCCAATCCGCTATCCATGGAGAAGGGCGAGCTGACCAACACATTGAAGATACGCCGTCGCGTGCTCAATGAAAACTACAAAGAACAAATCGACCAGATGTATGTCGATTAATCAAATGAGCCATTCAATATGATTACAGCAGACCAACTGAAGAACGTATTGGACCGTGCGGAAGCATTGTACAAATATCTGAAGATAGACGAGAAGAAGATGGAGTACGAGGAGGAGGATCTTCGTACGCAGGCTCCTGACTTCTGGGAAGACCAGAAGCGTGCCGAGGAGCAGATGAAGAAAGTCAAGGGCATCAAGAAGTGGCTTGACGGCTATCAGGAAGTGCGTACTGCCGCCGACGAGCTGCAGTTAGCTTTCGACTTCTATAAGGAGGAGATGGTGACGGAAGACGAGGTCGATGCCGACTACAAGAAAGCCGTGGAGGCCATTGAGGCTCTGGAGCTGAAGAACATGCTGCGCCAGAAGGAAGACCCCATGGAGTGCGTACTGAAAATCAACAGCGGTGCCGGCGGTACCGAGGCTCAGGACTGGGCGCAGATGCTGATGCGTATGTACCAGCGATGGGCTGAGGCTCATGACTATAAAGTCTCTATTGCCAACTTGCAGGATGGTGACGAGGCAGGCATCAAGAGCGTCACCATGCAGATTGAAGGTGGCGAGTATGCCTACGGTTACTTGAAGAGCGAGAATGGCGTCCACCGTCTGGTGCGTGTGTCACCCTATAATGCGCAGGGTAAGCGCATGACGTCGTTTGCATCGGTATTTGTCAGTCCGCTGGTCGACGACACCATTGAGGTGTATGTTGACCCTGCCAAGCTCTCATGGGATACGTTCCGAAGCAGCGGTGCCGGTGGTCAGAACGTCAACAAGGTGGAGTCGGGTGTCCGTCTGCGCTATTGGTACACCGACCCTGACACGGGAGCCGAAGAGGAAATCCTCATCGAGAATACCGAGACCCGCGACCAGCCCAAGAACAAGGAGCGTGCCATGGCCTTGCTGCGCTCGCAACTCTACGACCGTGCCATGCAGAAGCGCTTAGAGGCTAAGGCTAAGATAGAAGCCGGCAAGAAGAAGATAGAGTGGGGCAGTCAGATTCGCTCCTACGTTTTCGATGACCGCCGCGTCAAGGATCACCGCACCAACTACCAGACTTCCGATGTCGACGGTGTGATGGACGGCAAGATAGATGAGTTCATCAAGGCCTACCTGATGGAGTTCCCCGTTACGGACGAGGAATGAAGGATGGAAGAATTGAAGAATTGAAGGATTGAAACTAATTATTTAAATACTAAATATTACATTAACTATGAACAAGAAAGTAATCAAGAAGCGTGAAGCCTACGCCAAGAAACAGGAAGAACAGGGAAAGAAAGTCGTGACTTGGATTTTTGCCGGTCTCATTATCCTGGCTGTCGTCTATTTAATCTGGACTTTCAGCATGATGTCGTAAAAATGGCTTTAGAGATTGAACGCAAATTCCTCGTGCTTGACGATTCGTACAAGCACGAGGCTTTTTCAAAGAGTCACATCCAGCAAGGCTACATCTGTAGCGAGCGAGGACGTACTGTTCGTATACGTATAAGAAATGAACGCGCGTACATTACTATTAAAGGCCCCAGTCTCAATGGCGGTCTTTCGCGCTATGAGTTTGAACAGGAGATTCCGTTAGACGATGCCCGCAAGTTGCTGACACTTTGCGACCCGGGCATTATCGACAAGACACGCTGGCTCGTCAAGGCAGGAAACCACACCTTTGAGGTTGACGAATTTGCAGGCGACAACGCGGGGCTGACCGTTGCCGAGGTAGAGCTGGCGTCGGAGGACGAAGCGTTTGAAAAGCCTGCCTTTATCGGTCAGGAGGTTACTGGCGACCGCCGTTATTACAACAGTCAGCTGCGTGTTAACCCTTACTGCCGATGGGATAAATAATGTAAAAATATTTTAAATTTGTAGTATTCTCGTTACACCTTTCCCCCTTTTTCATTATCTTTGTTCTTCGAAAAATTACGACCTATGGTTTCTCGAAGAATTATATGGTGTGGTTTATTGATGATGATGACAATAGGAATGGCGGCGGCCGCGTCCATTCCTGATTCTGTTGTGGTGCTGATGGCTAAGGGCGACTCCTGTCGATTGAACTGGAAGTACAACAATGCCTTACAATATTTTCAGCGTGCATATAGCTGTCCTTTAGTAGAAAAGGATGTCTCCATGAAGACGCAACTACTGGAACGCATCATGCGGACACACGATGTATTGAAGCATTGGAAAGAGATGCCCGAGACTTCCTATCGTCTCTATACTTTTGCCAAGGAACATGGCGACTCTATGCATACAGCGATGGCACTATTAATGCGCGGCAAACGACTGCACGCCCTCGGTCAGAAACAAGAAGGTATTCAGGTTGTTCTTCATGCCATAGAAATGATGAAGCATACCGATTATGTGCATAAGAACCATGAAGTGGCTAATTTCTATGGCATCCTTGCAAAAATGTATTGTACAGATGGCAGATACGACGAGGCGCTACGCATATCGCAGGAACATGAGCGATATGTCAATATGTCGAAGGAATGCCACTCTCAAGAATGGCATCATCGCAATTTTTTGCGCGTCTATATTATCCGCTTAGAGATTCTCTCCAAGATGGGACGTCTGGAAGAAGCTGACCGTATCTATGCAAATAATGCTATCACTCCTTTTACCGACCCCATTTGTGGTAACGCCCTGCTGGTTTACTACCGCCAGCGAGGGTTGAATGCCGAAGCTATGCAGTTCCTGGAAGCAGCCAGAAAGAATATCTGTGAGGATGGTGACACGATAGGGCGTAACATGCAGCGTCTGATGGATGAGATGGGTGACTGTTATTACGCTATGGGAGAATACCGTCGTGCTGCTGAGTGCTATGTTGTCACCAGCAGGATTGCCGATACTCTGGCTGCTCGTTCGCTGAACGACTTGAGCGATGAGGTACATCGGGTGATAGACAACGAGCGTACAATTGCCAAACATCATGAACGACTCACGATTATCATTGCCTGTATACTGATGTTGGCTGTGGTCTTCCTCCTCATGTTACGGCAGACACTCGCCATTCGACTGAAAAACCGTCAAATGACGGACACCGTACGTCGTCTCATGCACTATCGAAACATTGTCATTGAGAACGGAAATTCCGTTGAAATGGACGAAAATGAAGTCGGGAACGTCACCAGCGAGGAGTTAAGCCGCTTCAAGGAAGTTGATAAACGTATCATGAAGGAACGTCTTTTTACCAATCCCTCCTTTGGCCGTGACGATTTGGTGCGTCTCTTTTGTGTAGACAAGAACACGCTGCCCACACTTCTCCAGAACCTGGTAGGTACCAATGTATCAGGATATATTAACACCAAGCGTATGGAATATGCGGTCTTTCTGATGAGGAAGCACCCTGAATATACGCTGGGAGCTATCTCTGAAGAGTGTGGAATCAAGAGTCCTGCCACGTTTATCCGCAACTTCAAAAATGTCTATGGCATGACTCCTTCCGAATTCCGCAAGTTTCTGGAAGACGTCTAACACCCTCTCCCTGTTTGTTAACAGATGATAATATTTTGTAGGCCTAATCCGACAAAATGATAACGTTTTCTGACAAATTGAAAAGGACAAATTGTTAATAAGCTTTTTCTTTACATATTTAATATGTATTTTTGCAATATTAAAATGTATTAAAATCATAAACACGATTCGGATATGTTTAGAAATGCTATCATATCAGCATTAATATGTTTGATGATGACCCCTGTTTTTGCCCAAGAGGTCACCATCAGCAATAATCTGCTGTATGACGCAACCCTGACACCAAATCTTCAATTGGCCGTTCAGGTGTCGCCCAAATGGTCAATAGGCGTGACAGGAGGTTTTCGTCATTGGCCCATAGGCAACCTGACCAAGACCAAGTGGCGCCATCTGTTGATATCGCCTGAGTTTCGCCATTGGACGGACTCTTTGCAGATAGGTCATTTCTTTGGTATGAATGCCATTTACAGCCATTTCAACGCAGGCTATAGTGATTTTGTGATTTATAAAGGCGTGAAGGACGAGCGCCGACAGGGAGACCTGGTTGCCCTCGGTGGTTTCTACGGCTACTCCTGGCGCTTGGGGCGTCGCTGGACGTTTGAAGCTTTCGGTGGCTTGGCTATAGGCTATGCCTGGTTCGACCGCTTTGTGATCAACAATCGTGGTGATGACTGGGATCCCATTGGTAATGACAAAAGTTTCTTCCTGTTGCCGCAGCTGGGCTTGAACTTCGTCTACCACATTCCTCTGAAATCGAAAGACTCACGTCGTTATGGACTGACGAAAACAACAAACATTCCTCCGGAACCCCAAGACTCCTGCCGTTATAGACAAACGAAAACAACAAATAGTATTAATTAATTTAATTAAACGTTTTATTATGAAAAAGCTTATTAATTATGCCTTGATGGGTGCGATAGCACTAACAGGCGCAACGATGTTCACCGGTTGCAGCGGAAGCGATGACGCTGTTGCGGAGAACAACAATCCGAATTACAATTCGGAGAAGAATGAGGTAACTACTCAGTTTGTGCTGAACGTAGCTGCTAACACAGGAGATGATGTAACACGTCAGAGTGCTGCTACAGTGCAGAGAGACTACGGCACCTCGACGGGCAAAAACTTCCGTGGCATGACGGATGCTAAACTTGTTTCTTTAGCAACGGGCATCAATGATCAAATGGCTCCCTATTCTGGAGGAGCAACAACGGACGACTGGAGTGCGGCATCTGGATTGAAAGTAAAAATTTATAATTTAGGTGCGCTTTATGGTGCTAATTCGGTAGATAATACAGGAGTAGATGCATCTAATAATAATGCTAATAACAGTTCTCATCGTGTGATTGAGTTGACATTGCCTCTTACCACTGATGCCATGCTTGTTTATGGTCGTGCTCTCCCTAATAATGATACGGAGGAGAATGGTCAGACAATGTACAATGTTGCACCAGAGGGAAAAGTAGAAAACACCACATTTGATCTTGTTTCTCGTTTGGGAGATAACACTACAGTTTATAGCAACACCTGCAAGTTGGTAGCTGTTATCCTAAATAGAATCATGTTGAGCCAAGTAAATGCACGAGCTATAGGATCAGAAGCTTATACTGTAAATGGATATTCGCAAAATCTAGACCTGCCAGCATTGAGTTGGAGAGGACTTGCATCAGCAACTGGAACTATGACAGCATTGGAGGAAAAATTGGCAAAACTTTACAATGCAGCAACAGGATTTACGACCTCAAGCACTGCAATACGTGCGGGCTCAACTTCTGCGGTGTTAAGCATGGTAGACGATATTTATAAGACAGCACTGGAAACTTACGGGGCTACAGCGCTGGACGATAATGAACTCAATGCACAGCGCTTAGCTTATGATATAATCTCTCGTATAGGTTATTATTTTGTTTATGACAGCGACAGTAAAAAAATTACTACATTTAAAACTCTAGGCACTTATTCTGCCACTGAAGGATACACTGAGGGTTCTATTTATAAGGCTTTGTGCGACAATGCAGGATATACTAATGCTACAATAGAATCAAATTTCGGAGGAGTTACCGATAATATGATTACTAACCTTCCATCTTTTTTTAAACTTCCTGATGGTGTATCTCAGCTTTTCTTCACTGCTTATGATGCTAGTGGCGATAATGGATTCAGCTATAATAGTCCAAGCCAGTCATTGATTGATATCAGCAGCACTCTGAATCCTGCGAAATATATGTATCCAGCAGAGCTGCTTTATTTTGACAATAGCTTGCTGCGTGTTAATGATGCAGAAGTAGAGGCAAGTAGTTATCCTAACGGCTATAATCCTTGGGATGCTGATGGCAGCTGGGGAACTGGCTGGTCAGTAGGTAAGGTAACTTCTACGACCCGTAGTGTTGCTGTAAAGAACAATATCAACTATGGTGTTGCTATGTTGCAAACCAAAGTGGCTCTTCAGTCAAGTGTGACATTTAAAGATAATCGTAATGAGCTTGTCCCAACTGAGGCCAACCAAGAGCTTTCTACTTCTGATGTAAGAGGATTCACACTAACAGGTATACTCATTGGTGGACAGTACAAGCAACTGGGTTGGAACTATTTGGCTAAGACTGGTGCTTCAGAAAATGAAAATTACGTTATCTATGACAATAAAATTGCAGGATCTGGTAGCATACCTACGGGTACAGGTGGTGAGAACTATACATTAGTGTTTGACAACTACAAATCAGGAGAAGGTGCTCAGAATAATGTTTTGGTTGCTCTTGAGTTCCAAAACGGTAATGAAAAGGATTTCTATGGTAAGGGTGGCATTATCCCCAAGGGCAGCAAGTTCTATCTGGTAGGTAGGCTGAATATGCCTGCTTCTCCAACCATTACCTGGCCAACTTACTATGCTATACCGCCTTACACATCTGGCGCAACAACCAATACTCCTCGAATATTCATTCAGGATTATATGACCACAGCTACCTTTACGATTGGTGAGAACTCTTTGCAGAATGCGTATAGCACCGTTCCTGATTTGCGCTCTTCTCAAACCTCACTCGGTCTGAGTGTTGATTTGAACTGGCGTGCCGGTTTGAGCTTCGATAACGTGATTCTCGGTGGCAATTAATGAAAACAAGTCGTTATATCATGCAACAACTATTGATGGCAGCATTGGCAACAATGTTGCTATCAGGTTGTTCATTGATTGACGACGTACTTGGTGAAAGAAACAGCAATTACGAGCTGGACTATGAGCTGTGTCTGGTGACCAATATGACCACCGAAATCAAGACGCAGTTGTCGACGGATTTGGAGGTTGGTTTGGCCCATGCTTTGAAGGAGCACCTCAGCGGTATCTTCTCCGACTATGCCCACGACATTGACCTGTCGTTCTACGATACGGAGGGTGCCATGCCACGTTTGCAGCACTATCAACACATCATGGATGCCCCCCGGCAGCGCTATACGCTCTATCTGCCTATGCCTCAGTATATGCACCTTGCCGTAGCCAACGTGGAAGACAACCCCGTGGTGGGTCTCAATGGGGACGGGTTCTGCCCTCAGTCGAGTCTCTCTACCGTCATCGGCAGTTCTGCTGCTGACACCATCGCCTCGCATACCACAGGACTGTTTACAGCCCGCCAGCCCATGACGCTGTTTGAAGGTGTCGGCCAGCCGTTCCATGTCCCTCTCTATATGGCCAACTGTGCCGCTGCACTGGTTATTGATCCTCGTGGTCATGACATCAGTAGCCTGAAAGTATTCTCTACGGGCTTCGCCTCACAGTTTAATATCTGCGACAGCACCTATGTGTTTGCTGCTCACGACCCCATTGTGAGAACTCAGCAGGTGCGTGCCGAAGACAGTCACGAGGTCTGTTACTGTTCGGTGATGTTCCCTTCTCGCGAACCTTCTACTGTCAATATGACGCGTAGCGTTGTCGAGACCACGGAACCTTTTATGGGGGAAGACAGTGACGGGCCAGTGTGGAAATTCATCACCTATATCACCAGGGCTGATGGCAGTGTCACTCAGACCGTCATTGGTATCCGTAAATCCATACGCGCTGGCCAACTGATGATTTTCAAAGGCTATGTCACAGACGACGGTGCCGTACAGACAGATGACCATACCGTTGGTGTCAGTGTAACGCTTGACTGGAACAACGGTGGAAGTCATGATGTACCACTATAATATATATAATGTACGCGTGCGCAATGACTGACATCAAAAATATCCTTTATTCTCTACTGTTCGGCATGGTGATGGTATCATGCTCTTTTGTAGATGATAAAGCTGATGACCCCTATTGCCAGCAGGTAGCCCAACAGGTTGACCTGTTAGTGAGTGTTGGCAATAAGGCTTCCATGCCCCGTCGGGTGTCAGCCACCGCCAGCCGTAGAGCCGCCACATTCCAAGGTATGGAGAAATTGGTAGCCATTCCTTTCCGCACTGACGGAGAAAATGTGAAAGCAAGCGACGACCCGCTGATAGACCTCGTGGGTGCAAACGAAAGCAATCTGGCGAAAAAGTACGATGCAGAGAAATACAACACCTACTACGTGAATACCTGCCACCTGATGACAGGTACAGACCGTATGCTGGTATATGGAAAGGCGACAAAGCCATCGACCACTAACCCTGCCGTATATGGTGAACTGAGCCCACTGCCTACCGTTCGCAAGAAGACTGCTGACATCCAGTTTAGCCTGACCTCTATCCGTGAATCTACGGAAGCACACGCAGATGCCACAGCTTTGGCAAACTATATGACCACTATTGCCAACACCACAGGTTGGAGCACGACAGACGACTCAACACTGAAGAGCTATTATCTGGACTTCATCCGTATGGGTTCGGAAGGTGCTGGACTGATGAGTGGTGCAGCAGCTAATATCAAGGCATTCGTAGCCGCACTCAGGGCTCTGCTGGAAACAAAAGGCGATGCCCTCAGCTCCGCTATCATCGCAAATATTGATGGTACAAACATAAGCACCAACACCTACCCACGCTCCCTCGGACTGCCTGACGGAGCAGCAGTTATCCGATGGACAGGCAACAAGTTTGAGGTTCGCACCACCACCACTACGCTCGATAACATCAATGGTATCAACCGTTATACCTATCCTGCAGAACTGATGTTCTTTGTAGATAGTCCCATACGCACCTCAGCAGAAGAGGTGAAGAAAAAAACCTACCAGGAAAATACCCAAACTTGGGATGCTTTCCTGGATACATACTACAACGGCTCCAATGCCGTCAATACAAATACGAAGGCGGTAGCCGTAGAAAATCCCATCCAGTATGGTGTTGGCAGACTGGATCTTACACTGACCACCATGAGTGCCACGCTGAAGGATGCTAAAGACGAAGTAGTAACCACCAATGCTAATATGACAACACTCCCCCTTATCGGTGTTATCATTGGCGGGCAGCATACCGTAGGTTTCAACATGAAGCCACAAGGCGAACAAACAGATGTCGATGGTCGTTTCATCTACGACACAAACATCATTGACGGAAACAAGACCAGCACGTTGGTACTCCAGTCGTACGTCAATGAGAAAGTGCCCGTCATCCTTGAGTTTGAAAACAAGACAGGAAATGCGTTTACAGGCAAGGACGGCACCGTCTATCCGGGTGCCCGTTTCTACCTCATCGCCATGGCAGACCCTGCCAATAAAGGAGAGGGCGACTTTGCCGGGCGTGTGTTCACACAAGACTATACCACCACCATGTCGATGAGCGTGACCTCGCTCGCCAAGGCCTATACCTGCATGCCCGACCTGCTGGCTCCACGATTGGAGGTTGGCGTGCAGGTGGTGACCAAATGGATTCAGGCAACGACCACGAATGTGGAATTAAGATAGGAAATGACAAAGAATAGACATATATACCTGCTCCAATGGCTCTTGTGCAGCATCCTGACGGTGCTGTGCGCTGCCTGCTCGTCCAGTGATGAAGCAGAAGAGAACGGAGCTACGGGAGTTTCGCACAAGCAGGCGAAACTGGCCATCTATGTCTATGCTCCTGAGCAGGCTGCAGCTAAAAAGAATGCACCACCCACTCGTGGCGACGTGGGCAAGGTGGATGCCATCACCAACGAAGGCACCATTGACAGCCTGCAGATTTGGATCTACGAGTCAGCAACAGGAAATTACGTGGGCTATTTCAGTACTAAAGATGTGACATCACTGAATAATGGAGTGGGTACTACTTACCAGATACCAGTCAGCGACGATTTCGCCAGCAAAACCCCCAAACCCACTGTCAACGTCTACGTGATGGCCAACGTGACCAGCGCCAACTGTGGTATAGGAACATTGAATAAGGAAACCACCCGTGCAGCCTTGCTGGACGGTGCTAAGATTACTGGCGGACTTAACGGACATTTCGGTTTGGAGCAGAACACAAGAAGTGTACCGACAGACGGTCTGCCGTTTGCGGGAATGCTGGAAACACAGCCCGTGGTGGGCGATGCCCCGACACTGCGTGTAGGTACGCTCAGTGCGGTTTCCACCGTAGAACTGACGCGTGCGGTATCGAAATTGCGCTTCGTCTTTGCCAAGACTACAGGAGAACCAAAGGTGAGCATCACCAGCATCAAGATAAATGATGACATGATTCCCGAAGTGGAATATTTTTTCAAGGCACCTGAGTCTATGACCTATAATACCGAGGCGAAAGAGCTGCTGTCAACGACTATTAGTGATATCGCTGAGACAGATGACCCCACCAAATATATCTATATAGATCAGGAAGCTCAGGCATACGAAGACCTGATTAACGGAGCAGCAAGTAAAGCGACACCTGAGGTCACAGTGGAAGGTCCCATCTACCTGCGCGAGAGCGATAAGCAGCTGATAGGCACCATTACCTATACCATTGGTGAGGGTACTCCAGAACCACAGACCGTCGACTTCGCCATGCAGCAGGCAGGCGACTTCAAGCGCAACCACACCTGGATAGTCTATGCCTACTATGCCGGCAGCGGCAATCTGCAGGTGCAGTCGCTCTATGTGAAAGACTGGTCAACGAAAGAATTCAATCACGAACTATATAACTGGTAAAGTTCAGTAAAGAAGTAAAGAATGAGCATAAAGAATAAATACATAGGCATCCTATTGATAGCCACCGCTATGCTGCTAAGCGCCTGTTCCTCGGACAATCCCGAAGCACAGACGGTTACTACGGTCAATGAACCCGTAGGCAAGGTGGTGCAACTGATGTCGTATGCCTCTCCCTTTACAGATCAAGAACTGGCACACCGTGCTGCTGCACCAACAGGTTTCACTGCCTATACCCCAGATAAGAACACAAACATGGGTATCTATATGCTGTTACAGTGGGCTTCTCCACAAGAGGAAAGAATCACATACAACACCAGCACCGGCAAATGGAATGCATACTTTGAGGTGGAAAAAAATAAAACCTTTACTGTATATGGTTATATGCCCAAAACGGGAGACATGAGTAGCACGCTGGCAAAAAGCGAAGCCAATGCTGCTACACTGACCATTAACAATATCAAATCCGTCACCACAGATGATATTTGCATCATTACGGGTGTCAAGGATACTGACGAAGGACTGAAGGAAGGACAGTTCAGCTGGTCAACCCCTATGGAAGAAGTCGAGACTTACAAAATCAGTCTGCTGATGGACCACCTCTATGCTGCTGCACAGTTCCGCCTGAAAATAGACGCGGAGTATGCCAGTCTACGTACCATCAAGCTGAAGACCATGAAGCTGATAACCGACAAGGCGAGCGTCAATGCCACTATTTCGCTGACGCATAACACGACAGGTGTCAGTCCCATCACCGGCGTAACCTACACACCGTCAGGCACTAGCAGCACGACAGAGATATACAACAGCGACGAGGGCGTGGCACTGGACAAGACGACGCTCCTGACTATCAACTCCTACTTTGCTCCGGGACTCTCAAATAACCTGACGCTGGTCACCACATACGACGTGTACGACAGCAAAGGCAAGCTGATACGTCAAGGCTGCACGGCAACCAACAAATTGCCAAATTTAAATGCTGTCAGAGGACAAAGGGTACTGTTGAACATGACCGTCAACCCGACATACCTCTATGTGCTGTCTGACCCAGACTTGGACAACCCGACAATTAAAATTGAGAATTGATAATTGAGAATTGATAAAGATAATGCGCAAAATAACGACCATCCTACTACTTTGCTTGTCTGCAACACTGGTGCAGGCACAGATTTCCATTGGTGGGAATATTTACGGAGGCGGTAATGCCGGTGACACAAAAGGCAATACCAATGTTACCGTTTATGCTGGCGACTTGAACCGTGTATTCGGTGGCGCCCAGAAGGCTAATGTCGGTGGTCATTCTTTCGTTTATATTGATGGTGAACATGCATCAGACTACGTGCTTATCAATTACGTATATGGTGGTAATGACGTATCAGGAGTCATTGGTAACAATAGCGAACTGGAAAAGTCTGTTCCTACAGAAATCAAAAAAGCCACAGAAAATTTGGTGGATAAGAGTTGGAATGGTTTTGTGCGAATCTCGACTAAGATGAATGGCGCTGTAGCGGCTGACGACAACCAGAAAATATACATCGGTCAGCTCTTCGGAGGTGGTAATGGCGCTTATGACTATACCTCCGAAAAACTCATTGACGGGGTGACACCCAATCCCTATTATGGTCTGACTAAACCCGAACTCGCAAAATCCTATTTGGAAGTAATGGGCGGTTCCATCGTCTATGCTTTCGGTGGCGGCAACAATGCCACCGTAACCGAAAAGACGGTTATTTATGTTGACAATCCCAGCAAAGTGGTTAATGAGATACTTGTTGATGGCGTTGATCAGATAACAAAGGACAATCGCGTGGTCGATAAGATGAACCTCAATCCTGGATATACCTATCCGAGCAGTGATGCCTACCAGATTGGTAGCTTCTTTGGAGGAAACAATACCGCAGAGATGAAGATACGTCCGCGGTGGAATCTGAAGAGTGGAAAAATAAGAAATGTGTACAGTGGCGGTAACAAGGGTGACATGACAAGCCCCGACGGATTGCTGCTACAAATCCCTGAGGAATCCAAAATTATCGTCGATAATGTCTATGGCGGATGCCGTATGGCAGATATCATACCGAAAGACAAAGATGGTAACCCAGTTACTGCTGCAGCCATCACTGAAGACGACTTTGGCAACGAACTGCATATCCCTGCTGGCATGGCAGCACGAGCACGTGTCTTAGGAGGACATGTCAACAACGTTTATGGTGGTAACGATATTACTGGACATATCTCTGGTGGTAGTACTGTAGGTATTTATACTACTATCTATGGTGACGTCTATGGCGGTGGTAACGGTTCCTATCCTTATACCGACAATGCAAAATTAAAAGACGACCCGACATACGGCGACCTGTATTACACTGTTCCTTTAGGAAAAACCTCTGTGGAGGCGCTTAATGATTACCGTCCCAATGCCGAGCAGGTGTCTATCTATGTGCAGGGTACGGAGGCCAAGAAAACGATTATTCACGGTTCCGTCTATTGCGGTGGTAACAGTGCCTCACTGTCATCAAGCATGGACAACCCCAAGGTGGAGTTGAAGGTAGGCTCTTATGCTATTGTCGATAATCTTTTCTTCGGCAACAATGGCGAGCACATGGTGGAAACACATGAAAAGGATGCGGAACATCCGCAGGAGGGCGTATTGCGTACCATGAAGAGCACTTCGATAACAAGTGATGGATCACAGTTCAACTCTATTGACCTGACAAATTCCGAAACATTCGCCACCTACATGGAAGGTGTCACCATGCCTCTTATCCCCAGCATTGTGTTTGCCAAAGAGTCTAGTGGTGATCCTGCCACATATATCCCATACACCTCCTACTTCGGTTCTGTTTACAGTGGTGGCAATGTGGGTAGCATGAAGATTGACGGAAAGAAGACAACTCTCAATTTTACGGAGAATGTCATCATATATAACAAGTTGGTGGGTGGCTGTAATAATGCTAATGTGGCATCCACTGCATATAATGCTGCCTACGATGGAGGTTTCATCGGCACTCCTGATACGAACGGTGATAAGTTGCAGTTGAACCTCAGTGGATTGAGGATGCAGCCTAAGCGTTGGAAGAAGAACATTGGTGATTACTACACTCCGGAATTGGCCGAAGGAGAGAGCTACGACACATATCCGGGTTATACCGACTATGTGATTGATGCAAACGGCAACCATTTGTTGGAGTGGAACACCATCTCCTCCATCACAGGCAAGGAAGTCCGTCCTGTGCTGTCGGGTACCGGCATAAGCTCTGATGAAGACAAAGCCCGTCGTTTCATAGGTGGCAATGTCTATGGCGGTTGCTACAATAGCGGACACATCAATGGCAATGTCATCATCAACATGAACTCTACGGTAGTGGACCGCAAGGGTCAGTATGCTGTATTTGATCAGGTGCTTGAAGACGAAGGCGAGGCAAAGTTATACGAGAACGAAAATTATCATATCACGACACGCGTTTCTGGTGTCATCCTCGATGAACAGGGCATGGACGTACTCGGTTCTGCACTCAATGTCTTTGGCGGAGGCTATGGTAAGGACTCCGAGATATGGGGCAATGTGACCGTTAATCTTAATGCCGGCTACACCTTCCAGATCTTCGGTGGTGGTGAGCAGGGAGTCATCGGCAAACCCAATGATGGCACTGGCGATGACTATACCTTCAACAGCAAGACATTTAAGTATAATCCCAAATATTCTTGCACCATCAATATAAAGGGCGATTACCCTGGTGTGGCTCGCAATGCACCGGGTGACAACGACAACATGGCGGCTGCAGAGTTTATTTATGGCGGTGGCTTTAAGGGTCCGGTCTGTGGCAACACTGTCATCAACCTGGGGAACGGACGTGTGTTCAACACCTTTGCCGGCGCATGTGATGCAGACATCCTCGGACACACAGCGACTTATATGGGACGTAACACCAATGATGACACAGACCTCGGCTTCCCCTATGTTCGTGACCATGTCTATGGTGGTAACGACCTCGGTGGAAGAATCATGGGCTCTGCAGACTTCAGCGGGCGCCTAAGTACAGACCTCCCGATTACACCATATAAACCTCAGGAGACCTCCGCCGTAACGACAGCTTCCGCCTACATGGAGTATGTGCAGGGCCACGTGGACTATATCTTTGGTGGATGCTATGGTGACTATGACTATACTACGGAGTATGCTGGTTATACGTCGCCCCGCATGAATAATGCTTTCGTCAACTTCAAGCCTAATCAGCATATCAGCAACGAGGTTAATAAGATCTTCGGTGCCGGTCAGGGTGCTGCTGGGTTTAACACGACGGATAAGAACTTGATGCAAAACCGGAGTTATGTGCTGATGGATCTTGCTAACACTGGTACCAAATTTGCAGATTTGGAAGTGTTCGGAGCCGGCCAGAACTGTGGTGTGGGCATGGGAATAGCAAAGGCAACAGCTGACGGAAATGCTGATGGCGTAACTGCAGCAGCTGTCGTTGACCTGGCTCGCGGACAAATCGGTGCAGCCTATGGCGGTAGCTTGAATGAGGGTGTTACTCGTCGTACGATCGTGAATGTACCAACCGGTTCCACCATTAAAATCGGCAGTATCTTTGCCGGTGCATACGGTAGTGACATCTATCAGCCTTGTGATGTATATGAGGGTACGGTCAATTACCATAGTGCCGACGCCTATCTGATTTATAACAAGGATAACACAATGATGAAGGGCGCGCTGTATGGTGGTAACAACCTGAAGCGTCGCACCATCTATGGCAAAATCAACATTGATGTCCCTGTCAGACAGTCGCATCCTGATTATGGCATGACAACAGCTACGGTCTATGGTGCCGGATGCGGTTCCAACACCTGGAGCGAATATACTGAGGTCAACTTGAATAATGGCGCACAGGTTTGGGAAGTCTATGGCGGCGGCGAGGCTGGCGGCGTGATGAGTGCTGAGAGTGTACAGAAATACGTCACAGCATTTAAGCCTGCAAAAGACGAGCAGGGTAATGATATGACTGATGCCAAATGGCAGGCTGCTTGGACGCTCGGTGGCGGCTATGACCCGACGAATATTGATTGGACCACCGTTCCTGTGACTTACGAATATGCCGCCAACACATCTACCAATCTGCAAAATCCCATTGCCAGAGCAGCAGAGATAGACGACCGCAAAGACACCCCGGGCACACTCAGATTTAAGAGATATAACACCAATGTCATCATCAACGAAGGTGCATATGTAGGCAACTATGCTTATGGCGGAGGACTTGGTAAGGCAGACGACGTATTTATCAGCAGTGGTGACGTCTATGGCACCACCTACATCGCCCTGCTCGGTGGAAAGGTCAATAAGGACCTCTATGCTGCCGGTACTATGGGAACCGTCTATAACCTCTTTGGTGCAGACTTCATCGCCTCGGCCAATGCCTATATCCAGGGCGGCACGGCACGTAACGTCTATGGCGGCGGATGGGCAGGTGCTGTGGGATACCATACGGGTGACATCAGCGCTGCAACCACAACCGACATTCCTGGTGAGACACACGTTGTCATCGGTAAGAAGGACGGCACCAGCTTCGTCGACGGCATCCCCGCCATCGAGCGTAACGCCTATGGCGGCGGTGAGGGCGGTCCCGTATTCGGCACAGCCAACATCACGCTGAACAAGGGTTATATTGGTTATCGCTATTTCGTTAACAAAGAGAGTGCAGACCCTGGCGCTGAGCTTATCGGTATTACAGATGGCGGTGGTTATTATCAGGAGAAACTGCACGACGAAACATGGCCGGGCGACGGCACTAACCGACTGTACGATAGTGGATGTATATTCGGTGGCGGCTATATCGACAACAGTAGTGTGGATGTCACCAATGTCAAGATGTATGGTGGTGTAGTTCGTAATGCCCTCTTCGGTGGTGGTGAGATTGCCGCTGTAGGACGTGGTGTCATCGAGGCCACCGGCGTGGACAACAGCGTTCGTACATTGAAGGGCATCTATAAGGCTGGTAAGGCAAATGTAACTCTCTATGAAGGCGATGTACACCGCAACGTCTTCGGTGGCGGTCGAGGCTATAACAACCTCGGTGAAGGTGGTACACTCTACTCCGACGGTTACGTCTTCGGACAGACAGAGGTACACGTGCACGGCGGTACGATAGGTACAGCCAAGGAGTTGGAACGCGAGAACGGCAACGTCTTCGGTGGCGGTGATATCGGTTATGTGTATAGTGCATACGAAGAGAACGGCAAGCTCTTTGTCGGCATCAAGGACGGTAAACGCTACGACAACAAATACGAGGGTTACTACTACGCTTATGATTTGGAGAAAGGCCTTTCTCCTGAGAATTATATATCTTACATACCAGCCGATTATGTCTATGACGAGAACGACCTTAAGTGGGTTATGGATAATGGCGAGTATGTGCTGACAGAGGACTGTAAGGTGTTGATTGAGCCTTATTGCAAGGCAAAGGAAGCTGTGACTGTCCATAATCACGACTATGCTGCAGGTGAATATGTCACTACCGAAGACCTTCACACATTAGGCAACAAAGAAGACAATACTTGGGGCAGTTTGGATGTTTCGGGTATCACTATATTTAACGCTGTATTCGCCGGTGGTAATACATCTTCTGGTTCTTCTACTGTGTATGCTAATGCTACTACGGTATTCGGCAACGCTACTGCCTCTATCCACGATGTCTACCACCGTGACCTGATTACGCTTGGCACAGGACGTACAGGTGGCTTGTACGGCGATGGTAACTTTACCTTTGTCGACGGTTATCGTGGTCTGAACATCACCAATTATGGTACTGACTATTATAGCTTAGATCCTGAAATTGATTATAAAACGTATGAACAGCTTCCTTCTCGTGAAGCCGATTACTATCAGGTGAAGTATAAGTGTAAAACACAGTGTACGGATAATGAAGGTACAATCTACTATCCAGAAGGTGGTGACCACACGAAAGCTTCTACGTTGACCATCGACGACCTGCTGACATTGTTTGATGGTAACACCACTATTCTTCTTACTAATTCAACAACGGGTGAGAAATATCCTAACCCCGACTATTGGGAGCAAAACGGTGTTGTTCCTGTCTATGCTGGTCGCCCGATGAACACCCTGCAGCGTGCAGACTTCTGTGGAATCTTTGGTAGCCGTATGGTGATGCAAGGTGCAGAGGACCGTGTGCCTGAGATAGTAGACCATACCAAATATACCATCAACCGTGTGCGTGAGGTATCGCTCAACCAGAAACGGTCTGTGAGAACAGGTGACGCATCCGACCCAAATATGGCGGTTCACGGCAACTATTTCGGTATCTACAGCATAGTGAACTATCTTGGTGCACTGACCAGCGACGTATTCTTCCTGCCGGATAATCCTGTTCGGAATGATATTCGTGTTACTGATAACGAATCAAATCCAGACTACAACACAGCCTCAAAAGCATACAACAATGGTGGTACTGAAGTCGCTTCTAAGGCATACGGCACAGCAACCTTCTACGACTGGAAGGCGGGTTTCGTTAAGGACCGCAAGCGCAACAACGGTACCAGTAAGAATAAGGTGGCGTTGGCATCCGGTGTATATCTGGAGTTGACAACCGAGCAGAGTACAGGCGACGACCTTTACGAGAAGGACTGGGGCTACATCACAGGTGTCATTGAGCTCGACCTCATCAACGTGCAGCCTGGTATGGGCGGTGGCTTCGTCTATGCCAAGAACGTACATAAGGTAGGTACATATAGCCCATCCAAACATAATACCCTGACGGAGCTGAACGATGATGCCGTCACACGTCGTGACTTCACATTCAATGGTGCTGAAGTGGAATGGGAAACCTCCGGTAACTTCATCCACAGTACGCAGACCATTATCGACGACTGTTATAACATTAGCGGTAAATATTCAGGAGAGGTGAAACCTGGTGGTGCCGTTCCTGCACACTACTGGTTCATCAAGGGTTCGGTATATGTTTATGACCAATATATCTCTGCATATACTGGTGCGCCTAACGCATATAGCGAGACCGTTGACATCCCGCTGACCATCACCGCTGCCTCACACGGTACGATGAAGCTGCTCAACGTGATGCCAAACAAGTATGCTTACTACTCTACTCCTGGAATGCCAATGGGAGTGGACAAGAAGATTGTCATCAACGATGTGGAGTATCACCTGAACGATCCTATTAACTACTGGGATTGGTTCTTGCTGACCAGCTCAGAGAAGGCTCTGTTCGTGGATGAGACGTACGTCACTACCGCAGACTGCAAGTACAGCAGCGAGTCTGCTGACATCATCCCGGCTGGTACGGTGATGCTGCCTTCTGAATACGCAACCTTAAAGGCTGATCACCCGAAAGTTTACCACATAGAGAAGCAGCAGATGGTGGACTTTGACTTCGTTTATCGCTCTTCCAACAACATGAGCCACGATACGGGCTATATGCTGACCTATAGGGTGAACAACCCGACAGACTGGGATACATGGTATACCAAAGCTGTGAGTTCTACTGCAGACAAGAAGCAGAAGGATGATGAGATGGCTGGTTATGAAGACGGACCGACCTATCACTTAAAGAATAACAGTACAGGTGGTGTTCTCGGACAACGTGAATATAAGGTAAGCAACCTTATCGCTAAGGAGATTTATGACACTTACCAGACAATGAAGTCTAATCATACTGAAGCTGTTGCCGCTCTCGGTGAACAGGCAGAATTCGAAGGAGCCTATATCGTCACAAGCGAATATACAAGCGGTGACGTCCACCTGAATGTGGGCAGTTCGGTATCTGCTACACAGGCCGCTTCAATGACTGGCTATGTGAAACCTGCATATATCTGCACCGGTACCATACAGCTTAGCAAGACAGAGTATATCTATGTCGGCAACCGCATGACAGCGGCAGAGAAAGAAGCATACAAGACAGCTTATCCTTCGTTGGCTTCTATAATCGAGTCGGATATCGTGCCTGCCTACTATTGTACTAATGACGGTCTTTATGGTGGTAACTACTATGAGGCAAATAAGAACTATCGTGGCCTGGAAGTATGGAGCTCTATGTCGAAGGCTGACCGCGAGCAGTTCGAATTCAACTATGATGCTTTCGACGTGCTTATTGATCCAAACTACAGTAAGAGTCCTATATATGAAGAAGGAAAGAAATACCAGTATGACTCTGCCGCAGGCACTAAACTGGCTGCAGAAGCCAATCCTGCCGGCTACTCGCTCGAGAAGCCTGTTGACTATAGGGCTACTTATAATGGCAGTGAGACATCTGAGCATAACGGCATAACGTTGGAGAAGAACAAGGAGTATTCACGTACAGAGTATGAGTCATTGCCTAACGAGAAACGTCACTATACGACTATCGACGTGAAGGAAGCAGGTAACGTATATGTTGTCAACACCCCCTTCCAGGTAGGTAGCACACTATACGCTGTGGGCACCGTTATCTCTGAAAACACGTATAACAGCTTGGGTGATAGCGATAGGGCGTTTGTTACCACGCTAACCTTTACCAACGAGCAGAAGGGTCAGAAATACTACTACTGTCGCGAGAGCTATAAGGTCGGTGAGAACACCGAGGGCGTCGCTGTGACGAGTGCAGGCATCACGGGTGGCGGATCGGGTTCCTATGGTGACGGACAGACAGTGCCTGTAGGTCTAGTTATCGATGTCACCAACTACAACAATTTGCCCAACAGGCAGAAGGACTTCACCATCCACGGTATTGCTCCTACGGAGACCAGTACGCTGTACGTCAGCCGCTTCTCTGACATCTTCGACCTGTCGAAGGAGAAGATTATCACCGTCATCTACGAGTACAACTACGAGGAGACCGATGCTACTGGTGCTAACGTTACGCCTGTCACAGAGCGCCACGTGGTGAACATCCACGTGCTGTTCAAGAGCGGTATCCCAACCGTTGAGGACATCAAGGCTCCGCAGATTGTGCTGCCAGGCACGTTTGTCGGTGTGCGTGAGCCACACGTCACACCAGGTGCCTACGAGGTAACAGGTGGTGGCTGGAAGCTGTTCGAGAAGAAGTCTGACGCTGAGAGCCATATCAACGGTATCGAATATACGCCTACCGCTGACCCGCTCTACTGGTATCAGCATGGCTACTACTTGGCTTACTATGCTAAGACGTATCTCGGCGAGACCTACTCTAACACGGTTCAGGTGAGTGTGGCTAACTACCACGACCTGAAGAAGGTGCTGGATGATACCAGTCATCACTATTATGTGGACAATCCTACCGTCAAGCGTAACTCAAAGATTTACATCAATGATGCTACTGACGGTGCTACCCAGCTGAAGCAGTTCTATGACCTCAGTAAGAGCACGCTCGACGAGCACGTCCGCGACTGTCAGAACCTCGAGTTCATCCTGCATACCAACGTCACCCATACAGGTGACTGGACCCCGATTGGCGATGAGGGCCACTGCTTCTCCGGTAACTTCCACGGTGACGGCTATCGTATCGACGGACTCGACAATTCACTCTTCGGTCATCTCTGCGGTAATGTATATAACCTTGGCGTGACGGGTTCATTCACTTCTGCTGGTATTGCCGATACAGGTGACGGCTTTGTAGAGAACTGCTGGATTAACACTACAGGTACACCAGCAAGCGGTGTCAAGGCTGTCTTTGGTAATCCTTATCCTACAGCCAGTGGCTACAAGCGCGTTAACTGCTATTATCCAAATACGTTGGCATACAACACCACAAGCGATGGTCACGGCTTGGCTCGTCCTATGCCGGCAGATGCCTTCTATAACGGTACGGTGGCTTACGACCTGAACGGCTTCTACCTGTTCAAGCGTTATAACGACCACATTACGCATAGTGGTTCACCCACTGAGTATACGTATTACGCTATTAAAAAGGAAGACGGCACCTTGACCGAGCCTCAAACCAAGCACTACGAAAAAAATGCAGAATATTGCTCTTCGGGCTACGATGGCGTATATCCTAAGGGTGGTTATGTTGAAGAGCGCTATGGCGACGGTGACTTCCGCTATGCTGACGGCGTGATACCAGAGAGTGAGGATCAGCGTACGCTGGTGGATGCCGATGGTGTCAGTCACTTCTATCCCATCTGGCCAGATGACTACATCTACTTCGGACAGACCCTGACCTACGGCTATGATGCTTCACGAGCACACCAAGATATTCCTTCGCATATCAATCAGTCTGGCAATCGTCTGCAGACAGATGCTACCAGCAACCGTGTATATCGTGCTCCTGCCTATTTCCAGAGTAAGGAGATGGACATGGCTCACTTCAATCCGAATGCATTCTTCGCCCAGACCAAGAACGGTGATGCCAGTGTCGTCGCTTACAAGAATATGACAGCCATTGATTTCACCGGTGGCAATGGCGATGTCAGTGGTGGCTACAAGAAGGGACTCAACAATAAAGTCTTCTATGCTCCCCTGCTTGATGACGATGGCCTCATCGGCTTCCGCAATATTGACCTGACGCAGAACCTGTTGGTATACACAGGCACTGTCAGCCCGGCATCTGCAGCTACTGATGCTGTTGTGAGTGGCTATCTGCCTGATGTTGCTTACAGCGAAACAGATGCCACATATCGCACGGTAGCGATTGCCTCAACCAATGGCGTCAAGGGTCATCAGATTGTTTTGGACGGTTCCGCCTATACGGCTACAAAGGATCATCTGTTGGTAGACAAGCAAGACTTCAACTGTCCTATCAGCTACACGTTTGCTGACGGTAAGCGTATGTGGTATCAGCGTATGCCTGACCTCTACGTTGACCTCACCAAGGGCTGGGAGGCTGTCAGTCTGCCGTTCACCGCAGAGCTCGTCACCACACAGCAGAAGGGTGAAATCACCCACTTCTACAGCGGTAGCCGCACCATCGACGGTAACGGCACCAAGATAGGTCACGAATACTGGCTGCGTGAATACAAGGGCATTAATACAGCGTCCAGCGGTTTACCCGCTGGCGTCATAAGCGCCACCTTCAACTATCCTGATGCCGCAGGCGACACCAAGACCGTTGGCAACACCTTCCTGTGGGATTATTACTATAGTTGGAATGGTCGACTGGATGCCAATACGGATACCTACCAGACTTACTACCAGACAATTCGCACCTTAGAGCAGTATCCGTTGCTGGCAACTGCCAAACCGTATATCATCGGATTCCCAGGCAAGACCTACTATGAGTTCGACCTCAGCGGTGAGTGGACGGCTAAGAATACTGCGGCCACCGCTCCCGCTCAGCTCAGTAAACAGGCTATCAGCTTCGTCTCTGTTCCTAACATCACGATTGCTGTCAGCGACGATGAGTTGAATGCAGTTTCTGCAAACAGCTACAACTTCATGCCTAACTACATGAACAAGAAGGTGGAGGGCTACCTGATGAACGCTACGGGCAGCAGCTTCGACAAGACGCCAGATGGTGGATTGGCTACCGTGCCGTTCCGTCCTTACTTCGTGGCAGCTCCTGCCCAGAATGGCGCCCCACGTCGCGTTGCGGCAGAGTCTATTGTCTTCGACCGAACCGACTCCTCATTCGCCATTGGTGACGACCCATCCGATGAGTTGGCTGGCGAGCTGACCTTCTCAACGAAGCCTCGCAAGCTGATTACTACCTCGTCGTTGCGTCAGCCTGCCGATGTCCGTATTTATAATGTTAGCGGCGTCGCCATCAGCACGTTCACCATCCAGCCCGGTGAGACCGTCGAGACCGACATCAACACTTCTGGCGTCTACATCGTCCGTGCTGCCAATGGCAGATACACGAAGAAACTGACACTGAAGTAAAACCGCACAAGAGTGTAAAGATAAGATAATTGTAAAGATACAATATATGACACACACTATGAATACGACATACAGAAGTAAGAAGCGAGTAACAAGGATGATGGCAAGGATGATGGCAAGGTGTAGCCAAGGTGTAGCCAAGGTGTACCCAAGGTGTACCCAAGCTCTAGTCATACTCATGAGTAAGCTTAGGAGCAGCCTAGGAGCAGCCTGGGAGCAGCCTAGGAGCAGCCTAGAGTATGCCTACAGCATGCTTATGACGACATTCTTGCGTCCTTTCAGTAGCAAGCGAGCAGAGCTCGAGCGACGGCTCGCCTCCGACGAGATTACGGCTCGTCCCTCACGAGATTACGGCTCGTCCCCCACGAGATTACGTCTCGTCGTGTCAATGCTCCTGCTTCTCATAGTAGGAAGTGGGAATGTGTGGGGACAAACAACGGACTATTCGGGAACGTATTATATTCGTAGTGGTAGTGTCACGAAATCACCCTCTGGTAATTATTATC
>JAEEGK010006177.1_pt1 | contig 28859 bp, 20 predicted proteins | sample 8958771 | NCBI WGS metagenome assembly JAEEGK01 (sample SAMN16246547, study PRJNA631951) | gut metagenome | biome: gut microbiome; feature: rumen; material: SC-attached | host: Bos | place: Iran: Karaj | collected 2018-10 | reverse complement strand
TACGCAAAAGAAATAACGGAGGCGAATGATTTATGCTGGATATTAACCTGCTCCGCAATGACCCGGAGAAAGTCCGGGAGAATATCCGGAAAAAGTTCCAGGACCAGAAGCTGCCGATGGTGGATGAGGTCATCCGTTTTGACCGGGAATACCGGGATGCCCAGCAGCAGGCAGACGCCCTGCGGAACCGGCGCAAGGTGGTCTCCAAGGAGATCGGCGCGCTGATGGGAAAGGGCGAGAAGGAAGAAGCCGAGAAGCGCAAGGCGGAAGTCGCCGCGATCGCGGAGGAACTGGCTGCCCTGGAAGTGAAGGAAGAAGAGCTGAAGGCGGAAATCCGCAAGCGGATGCTCGTAATCCCGAACATCATCGATGACAGCGTCCCGATCGGAAAGGACGACAGCGAAAACGTCGAGATTGAGCGCTTCGGCGAGCCGGCAGTGCCGGATTTTGAGATTCCGTATCATGTGGACATCATGGAACGCCTGCAGGGCATTGACCTCGATCCCGCCCGAAAGACCAGCGGCAACGGCTTCTACTACCTGATGGGCGACATCGCGCGCCTGCACAGCGCCATCCTGAGCTATGCCCGCGATTTCATGATTGACCGCGGCTTCACCTACGTGATTCCGCCTTTCATGATTCACGGTGACGTGGTGACAGGCGTGATGAGCTTTGCCGAGATGGAAAACATGATGTACAAGATCGAAGGGGAAGATCTCTACCTGATCGGCACCTCCGAGCACAGCATGATCGGCAAGTTCATCGATACGATCCTGGAGGAAAAGGACCTGCCGAAGACCCTGACCAGCTACAGCCCCTGCTTCCGGAAGGAAGTCGGCGCGCACGGCATCGAGGAACGCGGCGTGTACCGGATCCACCAGTTCGAGAAGCAGGAAATGATCGTGATCTGCAAACCGGAAGAGTCCCCGATGTGGTTTGACCGGCTGTGGCAGAATACGGTGGATTTCTTCCGCACGCTCGATATCCCGGTGCGCACGCTGGAATGCTGCAGCGGCGACCTGGCGGACCTGAAGGTGAAGAGCCTGGATGTGGAAGCGTGGTCTCCCCGGCAGAAGAAATACTTTGAGGTCGGATCCTGCTCCAACCTGGGAGATGCCCAGGCACGGCGGCTGCAGATCCGTGTCCGCAGCGACAAGGGCGAGAAGTACTTTGCCCATACCCTGAACAATACCTGCGTGGCACCGCCCCGGATGCTGATTGCCTTCCTGGAGAACAACCTGCGCGAGGACGGCACGATTGCCATTCCCGAAGCGCTGCGGATGTACATGGGCGGCAAGGACCATATCGGATAAGGAGCCGAAAGCGGCACAGCCGTTCTTTTCGTGTTCTTTCCATAACGGAAGCGTTGACAATCAAGCGTGACAGCAGATAATAGGATCAGAACAACTGGAACGGTCACCCGAAAGAGTGACCGTCCTTTTTGCCGGAGGATGAAACATGAATCTGACTGAGAAAATCCTGAACGCGCATCTTGTCAGCGGCACCCCGAAAGCCGGAGAGGAAGTCTCCATCCGGATTGACCAGACCCTGACGCAGGACTCCACGGGTACCATGGCGTACCTCCAGTTCGAAGCCATGGGGATCGGGCGGGTCAAGACAAAGAAGAGCGTCGCGTATATCGACCATAACACCCTGCAGACCGGCTTTGAAAACGCGGATGACCACCAGTATATCCAGAGCGTCACGAAAAAGCACGGCATCTTCTGCTCCAAGCCCGGCAACGGGATCTGCCACCAGGTTCACCTGGAGCGGTTCGGCATTCCGGGAATGACACTGCTCGGCAGTGACAGCCACACGCCCACCGGCGGCGGAATCGGCATGCTCGCGATCGGCGCGGGCGGCCTGGATGTCGCGGTTGCCATGGGCGGCGGCGCGTATTTCCTGACCTGGCCGAAGGTGGTCGGCATCCGGCTGACCGGCAGGCTGCCCTATGCCGTGGCAGCCAAGGATATTATCCTGGAGGTGCTGCGCCGGCTGTCCGTCAAGGGCGGCGTCGGCAAGGTGATGGAGTACATCGGCGACGGCGTGAAGACGCTGACCGTTCCGGAGCGCGCAACCATCGCGAACATGGGTGCTGAGCTCGGCGCCACCACTTCCGTATTCCCCAGCGATGAGGTGACCCGCGCGTTCCTGAAGGCCCAGGGCCGGGAAGCGGATTTCCGTGAACTGAAGGCGGATCCGGACGCGGAGTATGACGAAATCGTGGAGATCTGCCTGGACGAGCTGGAGCCCCTGGTTGCCCAGCCCCATATGCCGGACAACGTGGATACCGTGAAGAACGTCGGTCCGATCAAGGTGGACCAGGTGTTCATCGGCAGCTGCACGAATTCCAGCTACCAGGATATGATGCGCGTGGCCCGGATCCTGAAAGGGAAAACCGTGCACCCGGATGTCAGCCTCGTGATCGGCCCGGGTTCCAAGCAGGTGCTGACAATGCTGGCCCGCAACGGCGCACTGGCTGACATGCTCGGCGCCGGTGCGCGGATCCTGGAGAGCGCCTGCGGCCCCTGCATCGGCATGGGCCAGAGCCCGAAAACCAACGCGGTCTCCGTCCGGACCAACAACCGCAATTTCTATGCCCGCAGCGGGACTGCCTCTGCCGGCATCTACCTCACCAGCTGCGAAACCGCGGCTGTTACGGCGCTGACCGGCGTGCTGACGGATCCCCGGACACTGGACCTGGATCTGACGGTTGAGCAGCCGGCACAGTTTGAAGTGAATGACAACCTGGTGATTCCGCCTGTGGAAGAGGGACGGGAAAGCGAAGTGGAGGTTGTCCGCGGCCCGAACATCAAGCCGTTCCCGCTGGGACATGACCTGGAGGACACGGTCAGCGGCAAGGCACTGCTGAAGATGGAAGACAATATTACGACCGACCATATCATGCCCAGCAACGCGAAGCTGCTGCCCTACCGCAGCAACGTGCCGCACCTGAGCGATTTCTGCCTGACACCCGTGGACGAAACGTTCCCTGCCCGCGCCAAGGCGGAAAAAGGCGGATTCCTGGTAGCCGGCGCCAATTACGGCCAGGGCTCCAGCCGGGAGCATGCCGCTCTGGTACCTCTGTACCTGGGCATCCGCGCCGTGGCGGCGAAGAGCTTTGCCCGGATTCACCAGGCAAACCTGATCAACAACGGAATCATGCCCCTGACCTTCCTGGATGAGCGGGATTATGACCGGATCGACCCCATGGACACGCTGAGCCTGCCAGGCGTACGTGAAAAGATTGCCGCCGGACAGGATGAGCTGGAGCTGAGGAATGAAACGAAAGGCGAATCCTACCGGGTCAGCCTGCCGCTGACAGAACGCCAGCGCGGCATGATCCTGGCGGGCGGACTGATCAATTACACCCGCAACCAGGCCTGACGACACAAGTTACAGGAGAAACCCGATGAGTATTTCATCCGCATTCCGGAACGCGTTCCGGATCTGTTTCCGCCATCCGGCGGATACGCTGAAGTTCCTGACCACGGAACTTTGCCTGGTCCTGATCTGCCTGGCGCCGGTGCTGTTTGCTGCCGACGCGAAGCTTAAGTACCTGGCGGTACTGACTGTCCCCATGTGGATCCTGATTATGTTCCCCGCGAGAATGAACGCGGCAGAGGCCATGCAGGACAGCCTGCGGGACGGAAGGCTCTTCAGCTGGCGGCTGGCTGATCCCTCCCGCTGGGGGGACAAGGTGCTGTGCGGGCTGAAACGGGCGGGTTTCCTGCTGCTGTGGGCATCGCCGCTGATCGCAGCCGCCATCTATGCCTGGAGGCATTTCATCGGGCTGGTGGACGGCTTCACGCTGCTTGCGATGATCAAGCAGTTCGGGGGCGGGGATTTCATGACAGGAATCCTGTACCTCCTGCTGATCCTGCTGGCAATGATCCTGTTCCTGGTGATCGGGGTCGGCTTCCACAGCGGTGCGCGGCACGCGCGGGCCCAGGGAGGTGCCTGGAAGATGAAAGGCCGCCACGGAAAGAACCTGCTGGGCTGGATCTGCGCGCAGGCGACCCTGCTTCCCGTACTGGCCGCGATTGTGATCGCGGTGATGCGGTATGTGCCGGTGATCCGCGATGTGAGCGGACTGATGACCGGATCTGTGAAGATTCCGCCTACCCGGGAAACCCTGATGATCCTGGCAGCCGGCGCCCTGCTGACACTGCCGCTGCTGCCGGTCCGCAGCATGATCACGGCAGCTGTGATGAAGATTGAGGATTCAGATGAGACTGGACAAATGGCTGGCGACGCTCGGTAAGGGAAGCCGCAGTGAAGTCCGGCAGATGATCCGGGACGGGCAGGCTGCCGTGAACGGACAGACAGTCCGGGATCCCGCGGCTGACTGCAATCCGGAACGGGACACGCTGTCTCTGCGCGGAACGGCGGAAGACGGCCGGATCATACGCCATGTGATGATGCATAAACCCGCGGGCGTGCTGACGGCCGCCCGGGACAAACGCCAGATGACGGTGATGGACCTGCTGCCGGCGGAATACCGCAGCATGGGATGCATGCCGGTCGGACGGCTGGACAAGGATACGACCGGTATCCTTGTTTTTACCTGCGACGGGGAACTGAGCCACCGCCTGCTGAGCCCGGCACGCCATGTGGAAAAACGCTACCGGGCGCTGGCGTCCGGCGTGATGGATGCAGCGGATACGGAGCTGTTTTCCCGGGGAATCGACCTGGGTGATTTTACCGCGCTGCCGGCGCGCCTGGAGATCCTGCGGACGGATGCGGAATCCGACACAACGCTGGCGGAGGTTACGGTCACAGAGGGCAAGTTCCACCAGGTAAAACGGATGTTTGCCGCAGCCGGGCATGAGGTCCGGATGCTGCACCGATGTTCCTTCGGACCGCTGGAGCTGGATCCGGCGCTGCCGGAGGGCGAATGGCGGGAACTGACGGACGGGGAACTGAAGGCGCTCAGGCAGGCTGCCTGTATGGAGGACCGGACGGAAAAGGCATGAACGATCATTATTACACGAGAAATCCGGCCAGTGAATCCCGGCCGGTGGAATGTGAATACACCTACCGGGGGATCCCGCTGGTGTTCCGGACCGACGCGGGTGTCTTTTCCAGGGGGGAAGTGGACGCGGGCACGGACCTGCTGCTGAAATCCCTGCCGGAGGAAATATCCGGCGACATCCTGGACCTGGGATGCGGATGGGGCGTGATCGGGACCTGTGTGGCCCGGCGCTGGCCGGAGACCCGGGTGACCATGGCGGATGTCAACCTGCGGGCGCTGGAACTTTCACGGGAGAACGCGAAGCGGAACCGCGCGGAGGTGCGGTGCCTGGAAAGCGACGGAATGGAAGCCGTGAAGGGTGAACGGTTTGATATGGTGATTACCAACCCGCCGATCCGGGCCGGGAAACAGGTGATCTACCGCATGTTTGCCGACGCGGCAGAATGCCTGCGGCCGGGCGGTTCGCTGATCCTGGTGATCCGGAAACAGCAGGGAGCCGAAAGCTGTATCAGGTACCTGCAGACACTGTTTCCGGAGGTGGAAAAGACCGCGAAATCCGGCGGATTCTGGGTGCTGAAAGCGACCAAAAATGAACGAGCCCTGTCCTGAACGGACAGGGCCTTTTTTATCGGGGGAAAGGGGATTACCGGATCACGATCTCCCCGTTTTCATCCACGTCCACGGTCAGCTCGGATCCGGGCGCGATGTCCGCGGCGATCACCCTCCGGGCGATCAGGGTTTCCACCTTCGACTGCAGGTACCGCTTCAGCGGCCGTGCGCCGTATACCGGATCAAAGCCCCGGTCGATGACGGCATTTTCCGCCGCGGGCGTCAGGCGGACCTTCAGCTGGCGGCTTTCCAGGCGCCGGTTCAGGCTGCCGGTCATCAGGCGGACGATTGCGCTGATTTCATTCCGGGTAAGCGGCTTGTAATAAACAATTTCATCAATCCGGTTCAGGAACTCGGGACGGAAACGCGTTTTCAGCAGCCGGTCCACCGCATCGCGGGCTTCGGGTTTGATCTCACCGTCCGCGATTCCGTCGAGGATATATTCGCTTCCCAGGTTGCTGGTCATGATCAGGATGGCGTTTTTGAAGTCCACGGTACGTCCCTGGCTGTCGGTAATCCGCCCGTCATCGAGTACCTGCAGGAGGATGTTGAAGACATCCGGATGCGCCTTTTCCACTTCATCAAACAGGATGACGCAGTAGGGATGGCGGCGGACCGCTTCGGTCAGCTGGCCGCCCTCGTCATAGCCCACATATCCGGGAGGCGCACCGATGAGCCGGGAGACGCTGAACTTTTCCATGTATTCGGACATATCGATCCGGACCATGTTCTTTTCATCATCGAAAAGCGCCTGCGCCAGTGCTTTGGCCAGCTCGGTCTTGCCCACACCGGTGGGGCCCAGGAACAGGAAGGAGCCCAGGGGCCGGTTCGGATCCTGGATGCCGGCGCGGCTGCGCAGGATCGCTTCGGATACCTTCCGGACGGCTTCGTCCTGCCCGATCACACGCTGATGAAGCGTATCCTCCAGGTGGAGCAGCTTCTCCCGTTCCCCCTCCATCAGGCGGGCAACGGGGATCCCGGTCCAGCGGCAGATTATCCGGGCGATCTCTTCCTCGGTCACCTTGTCGCGGAGCAGGCTGTTTTCCCCGCGGCTTTCTTCGGCAACCGCCTCTTCCTTTTCCAGCTCCTGCTTCAGCTTCGGCAGTTCCCCGTATTTCAGTTCGGCGGCACGGTTCAGGTCGTAGGAGCGCTCCGCCTGCTCAATCTGGGCATTGACGCGTTCGATTTCCTCGCGCAGGCCGGTCACCTTTGCGATTGCTTCCTTCTCGGCTTCCCAGCGGGCTTTCATGGAATTGAACTGATCCCGCTGCTCCGCCAGTTCCTTCTGCACCTCTGCAAGATGTGCCTTTGAAAGGGCATCCTCTTCCTTCTTCAGGGCGGCTTCCTCGATTTCCAGCTGCATAATATGGCGGCGGATATCATCCAGCTCCGCCGGCAGCGAATCGATTTCCGTGCGGATCATGGCACAGGCCTCGTCCACCAGGTCGATTGCCTTGTCAGGCAGGAAACGGTCGGTGATATACCGGTTGGAAAGGGTGGCAGCCGCGATCAGAGCGGCGTCCTGGATCTTGACGCCGTGGAAGACCTCGTAGCGTTCCTTCAGACCCCGCAGGATGGCGATGGTGTCCTCCACACTCGGCTCCCCGACCATAACCGGCTGGAAACGGCGCTCCAGCGCGGCGTCCTTTTCAATGTATTTGCGGTATTCGTTCAGCGTGGTAGCACCGATACAGTGCAGCTCGCCGCGGGCCAGCATCGGCTTGAGCAGGTTGCCGGCATCCATCGCGCCGTCCGCCTTCCCGGCACCGACAATGGTATGCAGTTCATCGATGAAGAGGATGATGCGGCCGTCACTCTTTTTGATTTCCGCCAGGACAGCCTTGAGCCGTTCCTCAAATTCACCGCGGAATTTGGCGCCGGCGATCAGGCTGCCCATATCCAGGGAGAAAATGGTTTTGTCCTTCAGGCTGTCCGGCACATCCCCGCGGACAATCCGAATGGCCAGGCCTTCCGCAATCGCGGTTTTGCCGACACCGGGCTCACCGATCAGCACGGGGTTGTTTTTGGTTTTCCGGGAAAGGATCCGGATGACGTTCCGGATTTCACTGTCACGGCCGATGACCGGGTCCAGCTTCTGTTTCCGGGCCAGCTCGACAAGATCCGAACCGTATTTTTTCAGCGCGTCATAGGTTTCCTCCGGGCTGTCCGAAGTGACCCGGGCAGCGCCCCGGACCTGGCTGAGCGCTTTGAGGAACGCATCGCCATGGTAACCGGAAGCCTGCAGGGCGCGGCTGATTCCCGCGGACGGTTTGGCGCAGAGGCCGAGCCAGACATGCTCCACGGACAGGTACTCATCCTTCATCTGTTCCGCGGTGCGCTCCGCCTCCAGAAGCGCCTTTTCCGTATCCTTGGCCAGGTAAACATTTCCGGACCCCGCGCCGGACGCATGCGGCATCCGGCTGAGGGTTTCCTCCAGCGAACGGCGCAGCGCGTCCACAGATGCCCCGCACTTGCCGAGCAGCTGGGGAATGAGGTCATTCCCGTCCTCTGTCAATGCCAGCATCATATGCTCCGGCTGCACCTCCGGATGGCCGTATTCCACCGCAAGCGCCTGGGACCGCTGCAGCGCGGCCAGGGTTTTCTGCGTAAACTGATTCATATTCATCATAAGCGGTTCCTCCCTGGAAGGCCTTATTGACTTTCTTTGACCTTCGATATCATTTTACACCATTCCGGGGATTTGTCAAGCAAAAAAGGAAGAAAAATGAGGCCGTTTCCGTTGAATCGGTATGGGAGGCGGCGTCCTTGCCACAGCCTGCGGAATGATGGTATAATACAATGTCCCGGTATACAGCCTTCACAGAGGATGCCGGACATCGCGAAAGCGGGAGGACAGATATGTCAGCAAGACGGAGACGGAACCAGCCGGACGACGGGTTTGACCTGCCGGAGGAGAACGGTGAATTCGCGGAATACGAAACAGCGGATGACACGTTCGGCGACGGTTCCGGAGAAGTATATCCGGAGGATTATCCGGATTTTCCGGAAACTGAATATACGGAATACGCGAATTACGAGGATGCGGAAGGCGGGGAGGCGGACATCGAACCCTCGCGCGAATATCCCCGCAGCATTTTCCGTCCTGAAACGCGGAAACCGAATTTTATCGTCAGCGTCCTGGTCCATACGGTCCGGGTGATGCTGATTATTGTGCTGCTTGCAGGCTTTGCCGGCATCGGCGCGCTGGTGGGCATCGCCAAAGGATATGTGGACACGGCGCCGGAACTGGACCTGGTGACACTGAACAGCCAGGACCAGAACTCGACATTCTATGACCGGAACAAGAATTTCCTGACAACGTACCGCGGGGCTGAAAACCGTGAGGTGGTTCCGCTGAACGCTGTGCCGAAGCGCCTGCGCAACGCGTTCATCGCGGTGGAGGACGCGCGGTTTTATTCCCATAACGGTGTGGATGTCAAGCGGATTGCCGGTGCGTTTATCGCCAACCTGACCACATCCGGCACCCAGGGCGGCTCCACGATTACCCAGCAGCTGATCAAGAACACGCTTCTTTCATCCGAGCAGAGCTACAAGCGCAAGATCCAGGAAGCCTACCTGGCCCTGCAGCTGGAGACCCGGTATTCCAAGGATGAAATCCTGGAGACCTACCTGAATACCATCTACCTGGGGGAAAGCTATTACGGCATCAAGGTCGCGGCCAAAGGCTTCTTCGGCAAGGAGCTGGAGGACCTGTCCCTGCGCGAGTGCGCGATGCTGGCCGGTGTGACCAACAATCCGTACTATTACAACCCCCGGCGGAATTTCTATACCCGCAGCGACGGGAAAACGGATTTTGCCGCGGTGACCAACAACCGGACGGATTATGTGCTGCGGTGCATGTATGAAAACCAGTTCATTACCCGCGAGGAATTCGAAGCCGCGAAGAACCCCGCGACGGCCGGTGTGCTGCAGGCCGAGCCGGGCTCTGACTCCAAGGGAATCTATGATTATCCGCATTATATCGAATACGCGGTCAAGGAAACGGTCCAGATCCTGCTGGAGGTGAACGGCCTTCCGGATACCGCCGCAAACCGCACCGCGATGGAAAACAAGCTGCGGACCGGCGGCTACAAAATCCAGCTGGCGATTGATCCGGAGATCCAGAAGACCGTGGAGGAGACCCTGCAGAACTGGACGAAATATCCTTCGCTCCGGGATCCCTCCGACAAGGTTTTCCGCAGCCGGAATTCCGACGGTACCTATACGGAAATCGTCGAGCCGCAGGCTGCCTGCGCGGTACTGGATTACCGAATGGGCGAACTGATGGCGATCGTGGGAAGCCGGACGGAAGTGACTGCCCGGAAGACGCTGAACCGCGCCACGGACATGAAGATGCCGGTCGGATCCTCGATCAAGCCGATCGCCGTATACGCGCCCGCGCTGGAGCTGGGCGCCAGCCCGGCATCCGTGGTTTACAACATGCCGATCCCGATTGCCGGATGGAAGGATGCCAAGGGAAACGACAGCTGGCCGACCAACTACGGCGGCGGCGGATATGCGGGGCCGGAAACCCTGCGCACCGCGATGGCAAAATCGCATAATACCGCCGCGGCCCAGACGCTGATGAACATGGTCAGCGTGGACCGGAGTGTGGATTTCCTGCACCGGATGGGTGTGGATGACGGACATATTGACGCGACCCCCTTCGGCCTGAGCCTGGGCTCCTCCGGTATTACCCCCCTGCAGATGACTGTGGCTTTCGGTGTTCTTGCCAACGGCGGCGTTTACCAGAAGCCCATCTCCGTACTGGGCATTTCCGATGCCAACGGGGATACAGTCTGGGACGGGCACCAGCACCAGGAACGCCGGCGGGTTTTCTCCCCCAGCACATCCTGGATGATTGTGGATATGCTCAAGAGCGTTGTGTCCTCCGGAACCGGAACCTCCGCAAAGATCAAGGGACAGACGGTCGGCGGCAAGACCGGTACCAACTCCGACCAGAAGGGTGTATTCTTCTCCGGAGTGACCGGGTATTACGCGAGCGCCCTGTGGGTGGGACATGACAACTATAAGGCGCTGTCTTCCAAGTCCACAGGCTCCGGCGCCGCGGCGCCCCTGTGGCAGGCCTATATGAGCAAGATCCACGCGGGGCTGGCCAACCGGGACATCCTGGACGGAAGCTACCAGGATTACGACCTGATCCGGGTGGAGACCTGCGCGGTCAGCGGCCAGCTGGCCACGGACGCCTGCCGGTATGACGCCATGGGCTACGGCACCGTTACGGATTACTGGCGGAACGGCACCCAGCCGACGCAGTACTGCCAGATGCATACCGTACAGAATGTATGCCTGGACAGCAATATGCCGGCCGGACCGTACTGCACGCATGTGGAGCAGCGGGGCGTTGTCTCGATCCCGCAGGGACATGTGCTGGCCGGCCTGATCGGAACGAAATACCAGCCGGAACTGGAACGGTACCTGGGGACCGGCTCAGTGGTCGGCACCCAGACATGTACACTGCATACCACGGCGGCCCCGCAGGGAACGCAGTACAGCGGAAGCACGGTGCCGGACCGGGTGATCAGCGATGCGCGCCAGGTCATTGCCAGCGCGGGGAACGTGCTGGCCACGCTGGATCCCGCGGGTGAACGGTACCGCGCGATTGTCAGCGCCGCCACGTACCTGCAGAACCTGATTGACGGCGGCACGGCAACCCAGGCGGAAATTACCGCCGCGATGACATCGCTGGCCCGCGCGCTGGCCGGAGACTATTGACGGAAGGAGCCGTAAAATGCTGAAAATCGGATGCCACCTGTCCGCATCCCGCGGATACCTGCATATGGGAGAGGAAATCATTTCCATCGGCGGAAACACGTTCCAGTTCTTTACGCGGAATCCCCGGGGCGGGAGCGCCAAGCCGCTGGATGAAGCGGATGCGGCTGCCTTCAGACGGTTTGCGGCGGAACATGGAATCGAGGTGATCCTTGCCCATGCGCCCTATACCCTGAACGGGTGTTCCGCGGATCCGGCGATCCGCGACTTTGCCGCGCGGACCATGGCGGATGATCTGCAGCGCATGGAAGCTACCCCCGGCAACCTGTACAACTTCCATCCCGGCTCCCACGTGGGACAGGGGACGGAGGCGGGAATCACCATGATTGCCGATATGCTCAACGGCCTTCTGCGGCCGGACCAGACCACGACGGTGCTGCTGGAGACCATGGCGGGAAAAGGCAGCGAGGTCGGCGGCCGGTTTGAGGAACTGCGGGAGATCCTGGACCGGGTGACCCTGAAGGAAAAGATGGGGGTATGCCTGGATACCTGCCATGTGCATGATGCCGGATACGATATTGTAAACCATCCGGATGAAGTGCTGGCGGAATTTGACCGGGTCATCGGCCTGGACAGACTGCGGGCAGTGCATGTCAATGACAGCAAGAATCCGCTGGGCGCCCGGAAGGACCGCCATGAAAAGATCGGCGAGGGATTCATCGGAACGGAAGCCATCCTGCGGCTGATGCGCCATCCGGCGCTGCGGGAGCTTCCGTTCAACCTGGAGACACCCAATGAGCTGGACGGCTATGAACGGGAAATCCGGATGCTGAAGGAACTGTACTGAACGGGACGATAACGGAGAGGAAGATCACCGATGAGGCGGCTGCGGATCCTGGCGCTGCTGACGGCGGTACTGCTTGCAGTACCGGGTTTCGGTGCGGCGCGGGCAGAACTGCCGGAAATGCGGATCGGCATTTCCGCCGATGAAGTGCTGCCCGGACAGGCTGCGGTGATTACGCTGACTGTCCCGGAGGACGGGACCTGCAGCATCCGGATCCTGGACATCGACGGAGGACAGATTGCGACTGTGGCGGAGAACCGGCCGGTCTCCGCGGGATATAACGCACTGTACTGGAACGGTACATGGGAAGGAATCGCGGTTCCGGAGGGGCGATGGCGCCTGGCCGCGGAAATGAACGGCCGGACAGCGGAGATACCCGTGACGGTCGGGAAAATGGTTCCCTGCCTGATTACGGCATCCATCTCCGAGACGAGGGTGATTCCCGGGAAGCGGGTTACCGCGGCCTGGTGCGCATCGGAAGCGGGCGAGGTGCTGCTTGCCCTGGAAAGCGGAGGAGAGGTAAAAGCCGCGTTCCGGTTTCCGGCCCGGGCCGGGGACGGGACGGCTGCGTTTGAGGCGAATGTCCCGTCCGGGAGCTACCGGGCGGTTATGACGCTGGCACGGGCGGACGGGACCATGTCCGCATCGGCTGAAATACCGCTGGAAGTGATTCCCGCGGAAACGGCGTTTTCCCCGGTGCATACGAGTCCTTACGAGGGACAGGATATTACGCTGAACGCATGGACGGTTCCGATGGATATCGGGGATGAATCAGCTGTATGGCAGGCGCTGACCGCTCCGGTGACGGTGGTGGATGACGGGAAGAGCACAGACCAGCGGCGCCAGCTCATCGTGCGGAAGGAACCGTCGGAAGACAGCGAGGGTATCGGCATGGTGACGTTGCTTTCCCAGGGAGGTCATGTGCTGGAACGCGGCGGGGAATGGTCGCTGATTGAATGCTATTCCTCCTCCTTTCACAATTCGGCGATCCTGAACTGGAACGCGCTGATTCAGGGATATGTGCCGACAGATTTCCTGCGGGAAGTGACCCCGAACCAGGAAATGGGACTGCTGGTGGACAAGCTGTCCCAGCGGATGTATGTCTTCCTGGATGGGAAGCTGTACTCCACGCTGCTGGTTTCCACAGGACTGTTCAATGCAAAGCAGCCGTACAATGAGACCCGGTCCGGAGAATACCTGCTGGTGAGCCGGGTCGGCGGATTTGCGTCGGACAACCTGTACTGCCCGATGGCGATCCGGTTCAATGCCGGGGACATGATCCATGAGGTGCCTTATTCCAAACGGTATGTGGACTATTCCAGCACGGAGCCGAAGCTGGGCACCAAGGCAAGCCACGGCTGCATCCGGGTTCAGCGGAAAGCCAGCCCGGAAGGCGTCAACATGCAGTGGATCTGGAACCACTATAAAGCCAATACGAAAATCCTGATCTGGGAAGACTGGCAGGGAAGACAGCTGCCGGTTCCCGGGGAGGATACGGTCCTGTATGTCAACCCCAGGAAGAACGGCCTGTATCATTCCTCCGCATCCTGCGGGGAACTGGGGACACGGAAGCCCGGAACGATCACCTACGCGGAACTGTGCGGGGAGAAAGGAAAAAAGCTGAAAGCCTGCCCGGCATGCGCACCGGCACTGAAACGGAGCGAACTGGAGGAGATCAATGCCCTGTACGCACCGGGCGGGGATCACGACCCGGGCATGACGGAGGCGCGGAAGGACTGTCCGCGAAAGATCAGGTAAGAGGAGAAGCAAGATGAACTTAGTTGACTGGATTATTGTGGGTATCGTCGGAGTGAGCGTCCTGATCGGCCTGTACCGTGGCTTTATCGCTTCGGTGGCCAGCATGGGCGGTTCCCTGGTATCCCTGGGCGCAAGCTACTGGCTGACACCGAAGCTGGTCGAATACCTGCAGAGCCATACAGGGCTGGCATCCACACTGGAAACCTACCTGGACGCACGGACGCGCCTGGACACCACCACAGCCGGACAATCCGTGGCCGGACTTTCGTCCGGATCGATTTCCGATATCCTGGGCAAGGTCGGCCTGCCGGCCCCGCTGGATACCCTGCTGAAGACCAACCTGGAGAACCAGGTGTTCAATGCGGGCCAGAACGTCGGTGAATATGTCCGGCAGACGATTGTCGGCGCGGCGATGAACGTGATCTGCTTTGTGGTCTGTTTTGTCGTGCTGATGCTCCTGTTCCATATCATCATCAACCTGCTGAAAGCCATTTTCAAATTCCCGGTGCTCAAGCAGCTGAATTCCGTGGCCGGCGGCGCCTTCGGACTCCTGCGCGGCGCGCTCCTCTGCTTTGTTGCCTTTGCGCTGCTGCCGCTGGTCCAGGCCATGGTTCCGCTGGAGGAAGTGAACACGCTGATCAATGAGAGCACACTGGCACCGATGTTCAACAGCACCAACCTGATTCTTTCCATCATGAACGGACGGCTGTAGCATCTATGGAAGCATTCATCAATCCGACCTTGCTGGCGGAGCAGAAAGCCCGCTCCCGCCGGAGCACCCTGGTGTTCCGGCTGTTTGCCGCGGCCATGCTGCTGGCGTTTGTCACCATGTGCCTGCTGACCCGGACAGCCAACGCCCGCGCCATGTTCATCGCGATGCTCGCTTCCATGATCCCGGCAGGGATGATCTGTATCCTGCTGTACTGCCTGCGGGTCCGGCCGGACCGGACGGCGGCAAGGCATACGAAAATGCTGCTGGACGGGGCGGCGGAAACCGACGAGGGCGAATTCCGGTATGCGGGAGGACAGGTCCAGCTTCCCGGGAGCGTCCGGGTACTGCCGGTGAGCCTGCAGAACGGAGAGGAATCCCGCTGCCTGTTCCTGGATGAAACCCTGGCCGGCCGTATGCCGGCGGAGGGAACACGGGTCCGGGTGCAGACCGTCAGAAGGTATATTACCGGCGCGGAAATCCTGTCCGGGAATGAGAATACCGCGGAACAAAACGCGCGTCCGGAGCGAAAACGCCATCCGCTGCTCCGGCAGGCATTTTCGATGTTTCCGATGTTTGTGCTGTGGGCGATGGCCGTCGCGATTTTCGGCGGATTTATATTCAACCTGATTACGGATACCACGGCGAAATACAAGGTTGTGATTTATGCGGACTGCACGGTTTCGGACGGCGCGGAACTGGCCGCCCGGCTGGAGGACGCGCTGACCGCGCCGGTGCGCATGGTGAAAGTCCATCCCTTCGACTATGCCATGTTCGGAGACGAAGAGATCCGGAGCGCGGACCTGTATATTATCCCGGCTTCCCGGCTGGAAGAATACGGCGGCTGGCTGGTTCCCGGCGGAATACCGGTATACCGGCCGGATGGTTCCGCCGGGATTGCCCCGGATTATTTCGGGTATCAGCCCGATGAGGAATATGACCTGTATTACGGCCGCGCATCCCTGCATACCGCCGGCAATGAAGGCGCTGTGGACAACCAGGCCGCGGACGTGGCGGAAAGGCTTCTTGAAATCCACTGACAACTGAAGACGAGGAGGAATCTTCCATGACCGGAAAAGCCCTGTTTTCCATGTTCCTGCTGCTTTCCCTGCTGCTGGCGCTTCCCATGGCGGCCGGCGCTGAGGAAGGCAGTCCACTGTTTGTGAAGAAGGTGGAAAACCTGCCGGATGACTTTATTTTCGGCATGGACGTTTCCAGCGTGCTCGCCGAGGAAGCCAGCGGGGTTACCTATTATGGATTCGACGGGCAGCCGGCGGATCTTTTCCGGGTGCTGGCGGATAACGGCATCAACTATATCCGGGTTCGGGTGTGGAACGATCCATTTGACAGCCAGGGCCGCGGATTCGGCGGCGGCAACTGCGATATCACTGCGGCGGTGGAGATCGGAAAGCGCGCGGCCGCAGCGGGACAGAAGCTGCTGGTGGATTTCCACTATTCCGACTTCTGGGCGGATCCGGGAAAGCAGATGGTGCCGCGCGCGTGGAAGGGCATGGGCATTGAGGAAAAGAGCGAGGCTGCTTTTACCTTCACCCGGGACTGTATGGCACAGCTGAAAGAGGCCGGTGTGGATGTGGGAATGGTCCAGGTCGGCAACGAGACCAACGGCGCGCTGGCCGGGGAAAAAACCTGGATGAATATCGCGTATATCATGGACGCCGGTGCCCGGGCGGTCCGGGAGATCTATCCGGACGCGCTGATCGCGGTGCATTTTGCCAATCCCGAGAATCCGGACAGCTACCGCACTTACGCCAAAAAACTGGATTATTACGAGAAGGGCGGGCTGATCCATTACGACGTGTTTGCCACGTCCTATTATCCTTACTGGCACGGCACGCTGGAGAACCTGTCCGGAATCATGACGGAAATTGCGGAGACATACGGCAAAAAGGTCATGGTGATGGAGACATCCTACGCGTATACCGGGGAGGATACGGACTTCTTCGGCAATACGATCGGCGACGGCGGCAGCTTCACGAAGGATTATCCGTTCACGGTGCAGGGCCAGGCCAATTCCGTCCGGAACATTACGGATACCGTGGTCAACGGAATGAAGGACGGCATCGGGGTCTGCTACTGGGAAGGCGCGTGGATTACCGTCGGCACCGGCAGCTGGGAGGAAAACCACGAAAAGTGGGAGAAGTACGGCTCCGGCTGGGCTTCCAGCCATGCCGCGGTGTACGATCCCGGCGACGCGGGAAAATACTACGGCGGAAGCGCCGTGGATAACCAGGCATTCTTTGACGCGGAAGGACGCCCGCTGGAATCCCTGAAGGTATTCCGGCTGATGCGGGAAGGAAATGCGGCGGAACTCCGGGCGGACGCGCTGGAGGAGCCTTCGGTGGTATGCGACCTGGCGATGCCGCTGGAGCTGCCCGAGACGGTCAACGCCGTGATGACGGACAACAGCCGCCGGCCGGTTCCGGTGACCTGGAACCTGACAGCCGAACAGGACCGGACCATGCATGAATCCGGCCCGGCCCGGTATGAAATTGACGGTGAGGCGGGCGGTATGCCGGCCAGGTGCTATGTTTCCATGATCGAATACAATTACCTGGCGGATTACAGCTTTGAGGAAGGCGGTTCCGCATGGGTGATTACCGACCTGAAGAAGGCGGATGAGCTGTATATCGAGGACAAAAAGAACGATTCCCTGACCGGGTCGAAGCATATGCATTTCTGGAGCGCTGCGCGGGACAGCGTGGAGTTCACACTGGAACAGACAGTGACCGCCCTGCCGGAGGGAAAATTCCGCTTCTCGGTATCCATTATGGGCGGCGACTGCGGGGATACGGATATTTATGCCTATGTAAAGGTGAACGGGGAAATCATTGCCCGGTCCGAACAGATGGCGGTCACAGGATACGCCCAGTGGGATACAAAATCCACTCCGGTATTTACCCATTCCGCGGGGGATGAAATTACGGTCGGCGTTTACGTAAAATGTGCGGGAAGCGGAAACGGCGCATGGGGAAAAATAGACGATGCCATGCTGAATTCTGTGCAGTAAAAGGCACTCTGCCACAATATATTGGAAACGATACCAATTCAGTAAATAAAAGGACTTTGTCAAAAAAATATTGTTGACAAACTGTGCGATCGGTACTACAATATCTATGAATTTGAACGGAATAAACCGAACAACAGGAGTGAACCTGTTTCGGTTTTGATTCCGACAAAAAAACATCATATGAAAGGAAGTATTATCCAATGAAAAAGCTGTTTGCCATCCTGATGGCAGCCATTATGGCGCTGTCCATGGTGTCTTTCGCGTCTGCTGACGGCAATGAGTATGCCATCACGATCTGGGCTCCTGAAGAAGCGGTTCCGCTGACCAAGGCCCAGGTTGAAGCTTTCAATGCCAGCAACGAACTGGGCGTTAAATTCAACGTTACGGTCGAGCCCGTTTCCGAAGCGAATTCCGCAACGAGCATGATCCAGGACGTCGAAGCCGGCGCGGATATCTTCTTCTTCGCGCAGGACCAGTTTGCCCGCCTTGTGCAGGCTGGTGCACTGGCGAAGATCGACGATGAAACCGCCGCAAAGATCAAGGCGGAAAACGATGTGAGCGCTGTGACCGCCTCCACTTCCGGCGACGCTCTGTATGCCTATCCGCTGACCGCGGACAACGGTTACTATATGTACTATGACAAGAGCGTCATCCCCGAAGAGGATGTGGACTCCCTGGAAAAGCTGATCGCCGACTGCGAAGCCGCCCAGAAGTATTTTGCTTTCGAAATGCAGACTTCCGCGTGGTATCTGGCTTCCTTCTTCTTCGCCACCGGCTGCGTTTCCGAGTGGAAGACGGATGACGAAGGCGAGTTTATCGAAGTGCGTGATACCTTCGACAGCCCCGAGGGCCTGATCGCCGCCAAGGGTATCAACAAGCTGGTCAAATCCCCCATCCACCTGAGCAGCTCCCAGGCTTCTGAATTCGCCTCCAACGCGGCAGTTGTTGTCTCCGGTATCTGGGGCTATACCACTGCGAAGGACATCCTGGGCGACAACATGGGCGTGACGGACCTGCCTTCCTTCGAAGTGGACGGCAAGGAATACCACCTCGGTTCCTTCTCCGGATGCAAACTGCTGGGCGTGAAGCCCCAGGTTGACCACAGCAAGGCGACCGCGCTGACCGCACTGGCGATTTACCTGACCGGTGAACAGTGCCAGCTGGAACGGTTCGAAGACCGTGCCTGGGGTCCCTCCAATCTGGCTGCCCAGGGTTCCGAAGCTGTCCAGGCCAACCCCGGCCTGCTCGCGCTCCAGAAGCAGAACCAGTTTGCCACCGTGCAGGGCCAGATCCATGGTTCCTGGTGGGATATTGCCAAGGTGATCGGCGATGACATCAAAGCCGCTGAGGACGATGCCGGCCTGCAGGCTGCCCTGGACAACTACCTCGATAAGATCTCCGGCCTGTTCACCCTGGCTGACGACGTGAAGTATGGCTGGACCGTTATCGGTACCTGCAACCTGGAAGAGGGCTTCTTCTATACCGACTACTCCGACGGCAGGAGCACCTGGACGGATGATATCCCCATGGTGAAGGGCGAAGACGGCCTGTGGAAGACCGACAAGGCTTATGAGATGGAAGCCGGCGTCGAATTCAAGGTCCGTCAGGGCCTGAGCTGGGACAACGCGTTCCCGGCCGACAACTTCAAGGTTGAAGAAGCCGGTACCTATTTCGTACAGCTTGACGAAGCGACCGGTGAAGTCAGCCTGATTGCTGAATAATCCGATGTGACAATACCGGCCGGAGCCAACCGTGTTTGGCTCCGGCCTTTCCCGTAAAAAATGGAAGAACGAAACAATCCGGAAGAAACAGGAACGGGGGATGTCTATGACAAATCAGGATATCGAAACCGGCGCGCGGACCCCGCAGAGAAAGCTCCCTCTGGTCGTGCATATCCTGCTGGCGCAGGCTGCGGTGCTGCTTTGCTGTCTGATAACCTGGTATCTTTGCGAGAATGTTGTCCCGAAACAGTATTCTGATGCCACTTACCGGACAGAACTGGTCATGATGGACAACAATTACAACGCCATGGGATATCTGAAGGGAGAGGGCGGCAAAATCGCGGCTCTTCAGTATAATAAGGTAAGCGACGTCATTACCAAAAAGCCATTCTATCAGGAAATCGTGGATGAAATGGGCCTGCTCCATGCGGATGAACTGCAGGCAGGCAGGCCGCTCAGCGAACAGGACCTGACTGCCGGCCGCCTGATGGACCGCGTGAAATGGGGTTATGACGAAGCGGATACGACGGGCCGCACCATCACCATCGACGTGACCTATGCCGATCCGGCGGAAGCCGAAATCATCGGTAACCGGCTGGCGGAAAAGCTGAATGTGATCCTGACAGACAAAACCAAGCTTCCGGGACCTCCGATCAACCAACCGAACCGGATTGAGCACACAGGCCTGATCCAGGAACCGGTCCGTACCGGTCCCAATACGCTGGTGTGGGTCATCATCGCGGGACTCATCGCCGAGGGAATTTTCCTGACCATGGCCTTCCAGACCGGGTGGAAGAACAAGGTGACCTGCATCCTGATGGGTTTTGCGAACCTGAGCCGCGGACAGGTGCTGCGCGGATTGCTGTTCTTCCTGTTTGAAGTCGTGGCTGTCGGTTATATGATCGGATGGGGTGTCGGATGGCTGCAGAAACTCCCGACGCTCGGTACGGTGAAAACAGAACATTACGCGCTGAAAGCCGGCGGACAGGAAATTGTCACCTACGGCGACGACTCTTTCAAAATCCTGCTGTACGGCGTGCTGACGATATTCTTTATCGGCGCGATCATTTATACCTACTACCAGAACGTAAAGCAGGGCCGGCTGGCTGCCAAAATTGAAGCCCGGGGCAAAAAGCTCAAGAGCGGCAGGGAAGACCTGCGCTCCCTCGTGGATGACCAGTTCCATAAAACCCTGCTGGCACTGCCGGTCACTGGTATTATCCTGTTTACGGTCATGCCGATTATTTTCATGGTGCTGGTGGCATTCACCAATTACAGCGGTCCCCTGGACGGAAAGGAAAACCTTTTCTCCTGGGTCGGGCTGGATAACTTTAACCAGCTGCTGACATGGACGTCTGCCGGATCCGGGAACAAAACGTTCATGGCCACCTTTGGTGAAATCCTGGCCTGGACCCTGATATGGGCATTTTTCGCCACCTTCACAAACTATTTCCTGGGCATGTTCGTGGCGATGGCCATCAACAAAAAGGGAATCAAGCTGAAGAAGATGTGGCGGACCATCCTGGTCATGACCATTGCAATTCCGCAGTTTATTTCCCTTCTGTACGTATCCAAGATGTTCGACAAGAACGGCATTATCAATTCTTTCCTGATCAATATGGGATGGATCAAGGATCCGATTGAGTTTTTCGGTGACGTCAGCAGGCCCTGGCTTGCCCGCGTCACGGTGATTGTTATCAACATCTGGATCGGTATTCCGTATCTGATGCTGATTACCACCGGCATCCTGATGAACATCCCTGCGGACCTGTATGAATCCGCCCGGATTGACGGTGCCAATCCCTGGCAGCAGTATACGCGAATCACCCTGCCATATATGCTGTTTGTGACCGGTCCGTATCTGCTGACCAGTTTTACCGGGAACATGAACAATTTCAACGTCATCTATCTGCTGACCGGAGGTGCGCCGACGAAGCTCGGTGCATACAGTGCGGGCGGCGTGTCCGCCGGACAAACCGACCTGCTGATCACCTGGCTGTTCAATATCACCCAGGGCGGCGATCACCTGTATTATCAGGCCTCCGTTGTCGGTATCCTGGTCTTTGTGGTTGTAGCCCTGATTACCCTGCTGGTATACAGCAGGCTGCCGTCAAATAAAAATGAGGAGGATTTCCAGTAATGAGCAATGCAATGACAAACGCGGCCTCCTCCCAGCCAAAGATGAAGCAGCATATGGGTCTGAAGGCCTCCAGAACGATCGGCAACACTTTAATTTATGTCCTGCTGACCGTTATCAGTATTATCTGGCTGATTCCCTTTGTTTTCATCGTACTGCAGTCCTTCAGGGTGGAATCCACTCACCAGGTCGGCTACGTAATCCCCCAGGTCTGGGGACTGAAGAACTATACCGAACTGTTCAATTCCAATTTCCCCCGCTGGTATGTCAACACGTTCATTTCAGCCCTCGCCACCTGTATCCTGCAGACGATCATCGTCCTGTGCATGAGCTATACCCTTTCCCGTTTCCGCTTCAAAATGCGTAAGCCGCTGATGAAGTTTATGCTGATTCTGGGGTTGTTCCCCGGGATGCTTTCCATGATCATCCTCTACCGTGTCCTGAAGGACCTCGGTCTGACTCAGGCCAACGCGGTTCCCGGCCTGATCCTGGTTTATGTGGCATCCTCCGGCATGGGATACTACGTTTCCAAGGGTTTCTTTGATACGATTCCCAAATCGCTGGATGAAGCCGCCCGTATTGACGGAGCGAACCGGGCGCAGGTGCTGTACAAGATCATCCTGCCCCTGTCCAAACCGATCGTAATCTACACCCTGCTGACCGCTTTCATGGGGCCCTGGGGAGATTACGTGTTTGCCCGGTATATTTCCAACAATACGGCGGCAGGCATGAATGTGGCGGTCGGTCTGTACGGCTGGCTGAGCCAGGACCAGATCGACAAGAAATATACCATGTTCTGTGCCGGCGGCGTGCTGGTAGCGGTTCCGGTTACAGTCCTGTTCATGTGCCTGCAGCGGTACTATGTTGAGGGCGTGACCGGCGGCGCTGTGAAGGGATAAGGAAGGGAGGAAACATATATGGCAAGTGTAAAACTGACCAATATCAAAAAAATATATGACAACAACGTGACGGCTGTCCATGATTTCAACCTGGAGATTGCGGATAAGGAATTTGTGGTATTTGTCGGCCCCTCCGGGTGCGGCAAATCCACCACGCTGCGGATGATCGCCGGCCTGGAGGACATCTCCGGCGGAACGCTGGAAATCGACGGCCAGGTTGTGAATGACCTGCAGCCCAAGGACCGGGATATCGCCATGGTCTTCCAGAACTACGCCCTGTATCCGCATATGACGGTATACAACAATATCGCCTTCAGCCTGCGGCTGAAGAAAGTGCCGGAGGATGAGATCTTTGAACGCGTAAACAACGCGGCCCAGATCCTGGGCATCACTGAATACCTGAACCGGAAGCCCCGGGCGCTGTCCGGCGGCCAGCGCCAGCGCGTGGCCATCGGCCGTGCCATGGTCCGGAACGCCAAGGTGTTCCTGATGGACGAACCGCTGAGTAACCTGGACGCCAAGCTGCGGAACCAGATGCGCGCGGAAATCATCCTGCTGCGGCAGAAGCTGGACACCACATTCATCTACGTCACGCACGACCAGACGGAAGCCATGACCCTGGGCGACCGGATCGTCATCATGAAGGACGGCTTTATTGAGCAGGTCGGTACTCCCCAGGAAGTGTTCGATACTCCGGTGAACCTGTTTGTGGCCGGATTTATCGGCAGCCCGCAGATGAACTTCCTGAAGGCCAAGCTCGTCCAGGAAGGCGAAGGCTATGCCGTGGATGTGCTGGACGTCCGGATGCCGCTGAACGCGGAACAGAACGAGGTGCTCGCCCGGAAGAATGCCAAGCCGCAGGATATTATCCTGGGTGTACGCCCCGAGCATATGGCGGTTCTGTTTGAGCAGACGGAAAACGCGATCGAATGCACCATCAACGTGAACGAAATGATGGGCAGCGAGCTGCACCTGCACCTGACCAGCGCGCACGATGACAAGATCATCGTCCGCCTGCCCACGGTGGACCTGACGAATGAACAGCGCCACAGCCTGTCCTTCGGCAACAAGCTGTTCATTACATTCCCAGCCAAGGTGATGCATCTGTTTGATCCGGAAACGGAGCGGAGCCTGATCGACGGGTAATCCATTAATCCGAAAAGGCGGGCTGCCGGCGCAGTCCGCCTTTTCCGGCAGGAGGGAAACAGTATGAAAAAGCGGATTGCAGTCATGGCGGCGGCCATTCTCCTGGCGCTGGCGCTTCTGCAGGCGGCCGCTGCGGCAGAAGACCTGACATTTTACGACGGATGGGATGTTATGGACAATAACCGGGTATTCTATGAGATTTTCGTAGGCTCCTTTTCCGACTCTGACGGAGACGGGACAGGTGACCTGCGGGGAATCATCAACCGGATGGATTACCTGAACGACGGGAAGCCGGCATCCGGAAAGAGCCTGGGAGTGGAGGGGATCTGGCTGACACCGATCTTCAAATCCCCGTCCTACCACAAGTATGACGTGGCGGATTATTACACCATCGATCCCGCCTTCGGGACGATGGATGACCTTCGGGAACTGATCGAAATCTGCCACGGACGGGATGTCAAGGTCATCCTGGACCTGGCCCTGAACCACACCAGCAGCCAGCATATCTGGTACCGGCGTTTCCTGAACTGCCACACCATGAACAATCCGGTCGGTCCGTGCTATGACTACTATTCCTGTATCGGGATGGACGACAAGGCGCCTGCCGGCAGGAGCTTCATGAAGGTGGCTTCGGCCCGGATCCAGGTGGAGAACAATTTCTCGAATTCCATGCCGGAGCTGAATTTCGACTCGGAGGCAGTCCGGCAGGAAGTGCTGAACATCGCGAAGTTCTACCTGGAGCTGGGGGTGGACGGTTTCCGCTTTGACGCCGCCAAATACCTGTACCTGAACGAACATGACAAAAACATGGAGTTCTGGACCTGGTATATCGGGGAACTGAAGAAGATCAATCCGGACCTGTATGCGGTGGCGGAAGTGTGGGACGGTGAAGGTATCACAAACCGGTACGCTCCAGCGGTCGACTGCTTCCACTTTGCCACCAGCCAGGCGGAAGGCCTGATCGCCAAGACAGCCAAGGCCGGCGATGTCAACCGGCTGACAGCGGGGATGCAGACTTACCTGGATACACTGCATGAAATCAATCCGGAAGCGATGAAGATTGATTTTATCGCCAACCATGATACGGACCGTGCGGCGGGATACCTGACCATGGCGTCCGGACGGGCAGCGGTGGCGGCAAACCTGTATATCCTGTCTCCCGGATCTCCCTTCATCTACTACGGGGAAGAGATCGGCCTGCGGGGCTCCCGGGGCGGCGCCAACACGGACGCCAACCGCCGCCTGGCCATGCTGTGGGGGGACGGGGACACGGTGAAGGACCCGCCCGGCAGCACCTATACGAGCCAGACAACCTATTCCGTGCAGGACCTGGACGGGATGGAGGGCAGCCTGCTGAACCACTACCGGAAGCTGACAGCGATTCGGAAGGCCAATCCGGAGATTGCCCGGGGAACCTATACCGCACTGAGCTTCAGTGATACAAAGGCGGGCGGATTCCTGTGCGAATGGAACGGATCCACCGTGGGCGTATTCCATAACACCACGGAGCGGACCCAGAAGCTGGACCTAGTGGATGCCGGTGTGGAATTCCGGAAGATTTCCGCGTGGATTTCCGCGAATCCGATGGACGGCAGCGCATCCCTTGAGGGGAATGTGCTGACCCTTGGACCGCAGACAAGCGCGGTACTGAGAACGGAGGCGGAATGATGCGGCTGGGCGGAACGGTTACCGGACAATATTCCTCTGTCCCGGAATGGGAGGACCTGCTGGTCCGCTCCCGGTTCCGGGCGATTACAGCCCCCTTCAGCTGCCGGACGCCGGAGAAGGAAATCACAGCCTATATGGAAGCGGCGGAAAGGCATGATGTGCAGATCGCGGAGATCGGCGTATGGAAAAATACGATGGATCCGGATCCCGCGGCGGCAGCGGAGGCGATGACCTACGCCAAAGGCCAGCTTGCGCTGGCGGACCGGCTGAGGATCCCGTGCTGCGTGAATATCGTCGGAACCGGGAGCACAGCCGGCTGGGATGCGGCGGACCGGAGCAATTTCCTGCCGGAAACATATGACCGGATTATCCGCCAGATCCGGGAGATCCTGGACGAGGTGAAGCCGTCCCGGGCTTATTACTGCATTGAGCCTATGCCCTGGATGGTACCCGACGGTCCGGATGAGTACCTGCAGCTGATCCGGGATGTGGACCGGCCGCAGTTCGGCGCCCATATGGATTTTGTGAACATGATCAACTGCCCGCGGCGCTATCTCGCGCCGGAGGCGTTCATCGAGGAATGCTTCCGGAAGCTGGGGCCGTATATCCGGAGCACCCATATCAAGGACACCCGGATGCACCCGACAAACCTGACTGCCCTGCTGGAGGAATGTTCTCCGGGGGAGGGAACCCTCCGATACGGGGAAATCCTGCGGATCATGGACCGGTACCTTGCGCAGGAAGCACCGGTGCTTCTGGAGCACATGCAGACGGAAGAAGAGTACCGGAGAGCCTATGATTATGTTGCCGGAAAGGCGGAGAAGGCAGGAATACCGATCTGACAGACCGGGACGGCGGCCGGAAGGTACAAAAAACCCGGATTTCCGCGACGAACGGAAGTCCGGGTTTTATCATTACAGGACAGCAGCCAACAGCAGGCAGGCTGCCGCCAGGATCAGATCTGCCAGAAGGACACACAGATTCTGTTCTTCTTCGGACAGATCGTCAAATGAAACAATATCGTTGTCGATGTGATCCGCCATATTTCCGGTCAGGAAAGGCGGATCCTTCCTTTTCATCCGGGGCAGTCTCAGGTGCGGGATCCTGAATCCGTCCAGGCGGAGCCAGGCAAGCAGGCAGAAAAGCGCGAACAGGAGACCCAGTAAGAGGGAAAGGCCGGAAAAGGAAGCCAGACCTGCACCCGCGGGCGCAAACCGGTGGATCAGCTGGGCTGCGAACAGGGCCAGGATTCCACGGGTAAAGACCTTATAGATCAGCGGGCGGATCATATCCGGGTGGAAATCTTTTTTCAGTCGTCGGATCAAGCAAAACCCCTCCCTGTATGTGCATTTATTCTATCATGAAGAGCACCGGATATTCAACGGAAAGAACGGGGGATAGAAAAACATAAATTATACAGAAAAACAAAAATAATACAAAAACGCCCGTAAATGTACTTGTCGGACAGAACAGGTTTTGATAATATACTAATCACTGATTCGAGTGGCGGCACGCCTTCGAAAAAAACAATATCGAAAGGAACGGAAATTTATGAAAAAATTGTTGTCCCTGATTCTTGCCCTGGTTATGGTGCTTTCTGTTGCTTCCATTGCCGGAGCGGAGGAACTGACCGAACTCAATACCTACGAGACACAGGCCCGTGAGCTCGAAACCTGGAATATCCATTATTCCCAGGCTGCGGCTGACCTGAATGTACTGTGCAACCTGATCGACGGCCTGCTGACCAACGACAACCACGGCAACCTGAAACCCAATGCCGCGAAGTCCTATGAGACTCCCGACAACGGCAAGACCTGGATCTTCACCCTGAACGAAGGAATGACCTGGTTCAACAAGGAAGGCGAATACCAGGCCGATGTGAAGGCTTCCGACTGGGCGACCGGCCTGGAGTGGATCCTGAACTATGCGAAGAACGACTCCTACAATGTTTCGATGCCCGCTGAAATGATCGCCGGCGCGAACGACTACTATGAGTACACCAAGGCCATGACCGAGGATGAGGCGCAGGGTGCGGAAGCCGCCAAGGCCCTGACCGCAGAGGAAGGCTCCAAGTTCGCCGAGATGGTCGGCATCAAGGTGGATGACGAAGCCGGCACCATCACCTATGAGCTGGTGGATTCTCTGCCCTACTTCCCCTCTGTTGCGACCTACAACTGCCTGTATCCCCTGAGCGCTGAAATGATCGAGGAAATGGGCGTTGACGGATACCGCGATGTGACCTGGGAAGACATGTGGTACTCCGGTGCCTATGTGATCAGCTACTATGAATACCAGAACCAGAAGGTGTTCATGAAGAGCCCCAACTACTGGAACGACGCCAATGTCAAGCGGTTCGACAAGGTCACCGTGAAGATGGTTGAATCCTCTGCGAACGCGTATCAGCTGTTCAAGGAAGGCCAGCTGGATCACGTTTCCCTGGACCAGGCCACCCTGCAGGCGATCTACGAAGGAACCGCCGACGCGGAATACAAGGCAAATCTTGTGGAAGCCCGCCCCACCAAATACAGCTACCAGATCCATCTGGTATATGCCAAGAACCAGGAAGACGGTGAGACCCCCGATGTGAACTGGAACACCGCCGTTGCGAACGAAAACTTCCGCAAGAGCCTGTACTACGGCCTGGACCTGACCAAGTACCTGGCCCGGACCAACGCCATCAACCCCCTGAGCTGCCAGAATTTTGTATACACCGGAAACGGTGTGGCCTTCACCTCTGACGGCACGGATTACACCAGTCTGGTCCTGAAGGAAATGGGCATGGAATACACCACGGACAGCTTCTCCCGGTATGACGCCGAAAAGGCTGCCGAGTACAAGAAGGCTGCCATGGAAGAGCTGGCTGCCAAGGGCGTGAGCTTCCCCGTCGAGATGGTATACTATATCTCCGGCGCTTCGACCGTGGCGGCTGAAACCGCAAAGGTCCTGGAGAACATCATCAGCGAGTGCCTGGGTGATGACTACATCAAGCTGGTTACCCGGACTTACACCAACATGGCCAACGAAGTCCGGAAACCCCGCAAGGCTTCCTTCTTCATCAACGGCTGGGGCGCTGACTTCGCTGACCCGATCAACTTCCTGGGCCAGGAGACCTACAATGATCCGCAGGCCTATTACTCCAACAACTACAGCATCTGCAACGAGAACAACGATCCTGACCTGATCGCTGACTACGAGGAATTCACCAGCCTGGTGAACGAAGCCAAGGCCATCACCAATGATATGGATGCCCGCTACGCCGCGTTTGCGAAGGCGGAAGCCTGCTTCCTGGACCACGCGCTGGTTATTCCGTGCAGCTATGAAGTCGGCTGGGAGCTGACCAAGATCAACAATTATTCCAAGGTGTACAGCATGTACGGCATGCAGGCTTACCGCTATGTGGACTGGGAGACCAGCACGGTTCCCTACACCACTGCTGAAATGGAAGCGATGGCTGCCGCGTACGCTGCCGAATAATCATCCGGAACAACCGGAAATGAGCCCGGGATTCCCGGCTTGAACGCTTCCGGGGCAGCCTGAACGACTGCCCCGGAAGTTTTTATCCGGCTTCCAGCCAGAAAAGGGGTTGAAGATTTGATCAAATACATCCTGAAGCGCTTTTTTCAGTCGCTTCT
>JAEEGK010006171.1_pt1 | contig 28873 bp, 27 predicted proteins | sample 8958771 | NCBI WGS metagenome assembly JAEEGK01 (sample SAMN16246547, study PRJNA631951) | gut metagenome | biome: gut microbiome; feature: rumen; material: SC-attached | host: Bos | place: Iran: Karaj | collected 2018-10 | reverse complement strand
CAACAACTGTTAACAAAACAAGTATTTTTTTCATTTCATTCTCCTTTTTTTATACATTGTATCACGACTTTGAATAAAAGGAAACAGAAAAATTAACAAAAATAACAAAAATATCATATTTTCTTATTATATAGTAAATAAAAAGGCCATCCACAGGGGATGGCCTTCATTCCAGCTTGTTGATTCAATCAGTCCTGGAGCGGCATGAGGACATGATATCCCTCATCGGTCCAGTCTCTGTCGATATCCAGTTCCATGTCTGTTCCCTCAAGGGCTTTCTCAAATGTATAGAAACGCTCGGTTTCATCGCATCTGAAGGAGAGTTTGAGGCCTGTTCCAGCAGGTTCAAGCTTCAAATCCTTGGTTTTGCCGTTGAAGTCATAGATAAGATCTCCATTCCTTGAGTCATAGAGCTTTACAGAACCATCTGCAAAGAATACCCAAAGAGCATCCCAATTCGCATCAAGCCACTTTCCAGCAGGGAACTCAGAGAGTGCTTTTGGCTGCTCTGGAGTTGTTGCCGGGGCTTCTGTCGGAGCTGTTGCCTTGGCCGGAGCCGGGGCAGGAGCTTTTTCAGGTGCCTTTTCAGCAGGCTTAGCGGTTGGTGCCGGTGCTGGAGCTGGTGCTTTGGCTGGAGCTGGTTTCTCAGCCTGAGCCTCCTGCTTAGCAGCCGGTTCACTTGTCTTGCAAGAGAAGAAACAGAACACAATTGCAATAGCAATGAAGCATACTAGTACTTTTTTCATTGTTTACGTTCTCCTTGTTCATTATTTATCGGACTATCTTATTATAATCTTAACAAGAGATTGAAAAATCATCAATTATATATTAAAATACGCATAGCATATTTCAATGGAAGAGGAGTGAGAATCTCCCACGGACGCGCCACCGTGACAGGCGACCTGTAGGCTGTACCACTGGGAAACTGGGAAGGAGCCTATGGGGATGGGCATATGCCCTGAAGCCTCAAGCCGGGATACTTTGGTATGTGGTAAAAGAAATAAGACTTCGCGATATGGGTCGGTGGAAATGAAAAAACTATCTCTTTTGGCTTTCATGCTGCTTCTTGCAGTTTTGCCAGCAATCTCAGAAACAACTATTAGTGGCGAGTTTGACTATTATATGGTCAACGGCTTTGACTCAGACAATCCAGTCTCTTTCCAGGACAACTGGTACAAGGGCGAGGTTGATTTCCGGGCCTCTGCCGGCGATTACAGCCGGGTTCTCATCGAGGTGGAGGAGGACCAGTCCTGGAACAGAGGGCGAGGCACATATCCCGAGGGCACCCCTTCTATCAACTACTTCCGAGTTCAGACAGACTGGGGCAAGTTCTTCGGTCTTGAGGGGGTCGGAATCAGGACTGACATCGGCTTATACAGCTATCAGACCTTCGACCGGGTCCATTTCACCGAATTCGGCTACGAATATTCAGAAAACTATATGAACCCATGTCTCAGGAAGGACTTCGGCCTCAAGCTTAACCTAAGCTTTATGGGCGGCCTTCTGCAGCCCTATTATGCCATGAGCTTTGACACGACCGAAAGCGACTCCAACCCCGATGGATACGAGTTCCTGGCCGGTGTGGGCCTGGACTTCGATAAAATAGGCCTTCCGCTCTGGCTGGAGGGTTATTTCTGGGATCAGACCGGTACAGAGGAAAACGCCTTCGGAATCGAGGCCATGTATACCCTCAATGTGGGTAACTTCAGGTTCCGGGCCGGCGGCTTTATGATCTCTTCGGAAGAGGATGATATTGACGGCCGGGGCCAGCAGTGGGGCTTTGGTATAGCCTTCCGGGCTTATGATGCGCAGATCTGCGTGTCGGGTACCGGTGCATTCGGCGACGACTACTGGGATGAGAAGAGGCCGGATGCCCATTCTGTCCTCTCTGCCATGGGCGTTGAGGTCTCCTATGACCTTCTGGACTGGCTGACCCTTCTTGCGGGCTGCGGCTTTGCTTTCGGCGACTATAAGGAGAGTGCCGCAGGGGACAAGGCTTTCCAGACCTTCGAGGCCGGTGTCATCGTAAAACCGGATAAGGGGGTACAGTACAGGGTCGGCTACATCTATGCTGAGAAAGATGCTGTATCGGACGCCGGAAAGATGTCCGGTTACTTCACTCGGACCATGAACACCAAGAAGCTTGCCGGAGAGAAGGGCGGGCTGTACTTCACCATCAAGATTGATTATTGAAAAATGTTTTTTAATATAGGAGGAATTTATGAAAAACATCGTTAAAATGTTGTGCATCGTTCTTGCTGTATTTATGTTGGCGCAAACTGCATTCTGCGCACCGAAGACAGACAAAGAGATTGCAGACAAGGTTGCTAAGCTGATTGACGCTATCTATGTTCAGGAGTGGACAAAAAAGACCGACAAGCAGTGTGCTGAAGCAAAGGCAGCATGGGACAAGCTTACCGACGCACAGAAGGAGCTTGTGGAAGGCGAGAATGCCGATCCAGATTACTTTGGCCGCGACACCGGCGATGCCAAGCTGGATGACCCCCGGAATGCCGACGGAATCGGCAAGAAGGAGCTCCTGGTAGTAAGCTTCGGAACATCCTTCAACGACAGCCGCGCCAAGGATATAAAGGGCATTGAGGATGCTCTCCAGAAGTCATTCGCCGACTTTGATGTACGCCGTGCATTCACAGCACAGATTATCATCAACCATGTACAGGCCAGGGACGGCGAGAAGATTGACAATGTGGCCCAGGCTCTTAACCGCGCTGTAAAGAACGGAGTACAGGTCCTTGTTATCCAGCCTACACACCTTATGCATGGTGCTGAGTACGACGAGCTTAAGGGTGTTGTTGACAAGTATGCATCCAAGTTTGCCAAGGTTGTTATGGCAGAGCCTCTTCTTGGAGAGGTTGGTGCAGACGCATCCAAGATCAATGCCGACAAGAAGGCAGTTGCAGTTGCTCTGACCGCCGCTTCTGTAAAGGACGCTGGTTTCAAATCCCTTGAGGATGCTGACAAGGCTAAGACAGCATTTGTATTCATGGGCCACGGAACATCCCACACAGCAAAGGTTTCCTATTCGCAGATGCAGGCTCAGATGGCTGACCTGGGCTACAAGAACGTATTCATCGGAACTGTAGAGGGAGAGCCAGAGGAGACAGCTTGTGAAGAGATTATCAAGACAGTTGCTGCAGCAGGCTACAAGAATGTTGTTCTCAGACCTCTCATGGTAGTTGCAGGCGACCACGCCAACAACGATATGGCAGGCGAGGATGCCGACTCCTGGCTGAGCATGTTCAATGCTTCCGGCAAGTTTGACAAAGTTACACCGCAGATTGAAGGTCTTGGCCGGCTTGGTGCCATCCAGAAGATTTACATCAATCACGCTGGCGCTGCCATCAACTCATTATAATGAAACGCTTATTATTTGTTTTATTGATAGCCATCATCTGTTTCCCTGTCCTTGGCGCAACGCTTAAGGACGGGGTTTACACTGCCGACTTCAAGACCGACAGCAGCATGTTCCATGTGAATGATGCGTATGAAGGGAAAGGAGTTCTTACTGTAAAGGATGGCAAGATGACAATCCATGTCACCATGCCTTCCAAGCAGATTCTCAAGCTTTTCTGCGGAAAGGCCGATGCCGCCCAGGCTCCTGGTGCCGCACTGATTGAACCCACTGTTGATACAGTGAACTATCCTGACGGCACAGTGGAGGAAGCCCACGGTTTCGATATTCCGGTGACCCATCTGAAGAAGGAGTTCAACTGTGCCCTTGTCGGGAAAAAAGGGAAGTGGTACGACCATAAGGTGTCTGTCTCCAATCCGGCCCCCACGGTAAAGGATGGCAGCTACACCGCAGAGGTCGCCCTTTCTGGCGGAACCGGCAGGGCTACAGTCAGCTCCCCGGCTGAGATAACGGTCGAGAACGGAATTATCTGGGCAACTGTTGTATGGAGCAGCCCTAATTACGATTGCATGGTTGTAGACGGTAAAACCTACAACCGGATCAACAAGGAGGGCAACTCCACATTCAGGATTCCTGTTACCCTTGATAAGGACATCAAGGTAAGCGCCCAGACCACGGCCATGAGCACGCCGCACATGATTGATTACACATTCCATTTCAGCACCCTGCGTCTTAAGCTTGCTTTTGCAACCCAGTTCTCGGTGGATTATTACGAAGGTGGCTATAAGCTGCTGTCCCTGGCGGACGGCAGCTATTTCTTTGTGGTGCCCGAGGGAAAAACCCTCCCGAAATGGGCAGACCGGAAGGCTGTCCCCCTTTATCAGCCTATAAAGAACATTTATCTTGCAGCCACATCGGCCATGTGCCTCTTCGACTCCCTGGGCCGGCTTGATGCTGTAAAGCTTTCCGGGACCAAGGCTGAGGGGTGGTATATACCCAATGCTAAGGAGGCTATGAACAGAGGAGAAATCCTTTTCGCAGGCAGATACAATGCACCCGACTACGAGCTCATAACTGCTTCCCAGTGCCCTCTTGCCATCGAATCTACTATGATAGGTCATGCCGAGAACATCAAGGAGCAGCTGGCACAGCTGGGAATTGCGGTGCTGGTGGATCAGTCGGGCAACGAGGCACATCCCTTGGGGCGCTCCGAATGGATAAAGTTTTATGGGGCTCTGCTTAATGAAGAGAAAAAGGCAGAAGAGGTGTTTTCCAAGCAGGTAGGCTATCTGGAAGCTGCGGCTAACAGCGTACCTTCTGGGAAAACAGTGGCATTCTTCTATGTCAGCTCTTCGGGCCGTATAATAGTCAGGAAAAGCGGCGATTATGTGAGCAAAATGATCTCCCTTGCCGGGGGAAAATATATCTTTGACAACCTTGGTGACAGCTCTGCCAGGATGTCAACCGTAGCCCTTGAGCAGGAATATTTCTATTCACAGGCCAAAGATGCTGATATAATCATATATAATGCCACTACGACAGAGGAGCTATCATCCCTCTCGCAGATGGTGAGAAAGTGCAGGCTTCTGGCCGATTTCAAGGCGGTAAAGAGAGGCGATGTCTGGTGTACAGGTAAGAATATGTACCAGGAGACAACATCTTTCGGGCAGATGATAAGCAATATGCACGCCCTTTTTGCCGACAGCTCCGGAAAGGTTTCCGAACTGCCGTTCTTCTACCGCCTTAAGGCAGATTTGAAGTAGGGAGGTCAGACTACGGTCAAAAGTAATACATTCCGCTATTGTGCTGTGTTCTCGCTTTTCATCATCCTTCTGATTGCCGCACTGATATTGAGCGCCCAGATCGGCAGTGTAAGCATCTCTGCAAAAGAAATCATCTCCATTGTATTCAGAGGCGACCATTCAAACCCTGCCGCCTACAACATAATATGGAAAATACGGCTTCCCCGGATTGTGCTGGCCTCTCTGCTGGGGGGTGCACTCTCCCTTTCCGGCTTCCTTATCCAGACATTCTTCCGTAACCCTATCGCAGGGCCCTTTGTCCTGGGCATCTCCTCCGGCGCAAAGCTGTTTCTGGCCATCACCACAATCATAATGACCGGGCTTTTCAACCAGATGCCGGTGTCGGTTACAGTTGTGGCATCCTTTGTTGGGTCTCTTCTCTCGCTGCTCCTGGTGCTGCTTTTCACCGGAAAGGTAAGGAATATGTCGGTGCTTCTAGTAATCGGAATAATGATAAGCTACATCTGCTCTGCCATCACCGATCTTCTCATCAATTTCGCCAACGATTCGGATATAGTCAACCTGACCCACTGGTCAAAGGGAAGCTTTTCGGCCGCCACCTGGCAGGATGTCTCTATCTCCGCTTTCATAGTGCTGCCGGCGCTTGTAGCCATATTCTTCGCATCCAAGCCTATGGGTGCCTATCTTCTTGGGGAAGGATATGCCAAGAGCCTGGGGGTGAACATCAAGGCATTCCGCGCTCTTCTGGTGCTTATGACAGGCGTTCTTTCAGCCTGTGTGGCCGCCTTTGCCGGGCCCATATCCTTTGTTGGAATTGCGGTACCCCATATCTCCCGGCTGCTTCTTAAGACCCAGAAGCCTATTCTGATGATACCTGCCTCATTCCTGTGCGGCGCATGGTTCTGTGTCTTGTGCGACCTCATGGCAAGGACACTGTTCTCTCCAACCGAGCTTTCGATCAGCACTGTGACAAGTGCAATAGGCGCCCCGATTGTGATCTGGCTTATCATGTCAAGGAGAAGAAAGAATGAACTTTAAGCTCAAGCTAGATTCTCTTACTGTCGGTTACAACGGCGTTCCGCTTATCTCTGACATCACTCTTTCCCTGGCAAAAGGGGAGATAATGACCCTGATAGGCCCCAACGGCTCGGGAAAGTCCACTATCCTTAAAAGCATAACCAGACACCTGTCAACCATAGCAGGCACCGTTTATCTTGATGATAAGAACATGAGGCTCATCAGTGGCAACGAGATTGCCAAGAAGCTTGCGGTGGTGCTTACCGAGCGGGTCCGCCCCGAGATGATGACCTGCTTTGAGTTTGTGTCTGCAGGCCGTTATCCTTATACAGGAAGCTTCGGTATGCTTACTGAGCGCGACAGGGAGATTGTTAGCAGCTCGCTTGAAAAAGTAAATGCCCTTGAAATTGCAGATAAAGACATATCCCAGATAAGCGATGGCCAGAGACAACGCATTCTGCTGGCCCGGGCTATATGCCAGGAGCCGGAGGTCATTGTTCTTGATGAGCCCACATCGTTCCTCGATATAAAGCACAAGATTGAGCTTCTGGGAATCCTTTCTGATATGGCGAAAAAGGGCGGTATCTCCGTTGTAATGAGCCTCCACGAGATAGACCTGGCACAGCGCATATCCGACAAGATTGTGTGTGTGAAAGGGGAGAAGATTGCAGCTTATGGCACGCCTGAAGAGATTTTCTCTGATGATACTATTAAAAATCTTTACAATATTGAGAACGGCTCCTTCAACGCGCTCTTGGGGAATATTGAGCTTGCATCTCCAGCTGGGGATATCCGATGCTTCGTTGTAGGCGGTGGAGGCCTCGGAATACCGTATTACAGGGCTCTTCAGAAGAGGGGCATCCCCTTTGCTGCCGGAATACTTCCGGGTAATGATATCGATCTTGCTGTTGCAGAGCCCCTTGCAAAATATGTGGTAAAAACACCACCTTTCTTAACTGCCTCCCAGGATGACATAGAGAAGGCGAAAAAACTGATTGATTCTGTGGAAATTGTAATAGACTGCGGCTGTCCTAAAGGTGATTTCAACCGCTTTAATACTAATCTGTTAGACTATGCTGCAGGGCAAGGGAAACGCATCATAAAATCCCTTGCCGAACTGGGGGAGGCAACTCTATGAAGCTGCCTAGAATTCTGTTAGCAGGCACCTCCAGCGGAAGCGGCAAGACTACTGCCACCTGCGCACTGATATCGCTTTTAAAGCGCCGTAATATGAGGGTAAAAGCCTGCAAATGCGGCCCTGATTATATCGACCCCATGTTTCATAAAACAGTTTCAGGCGTTCCATGCACAAATCTTGATCCGTTTTTCTGTGATGCTAATCTGCTTAAATATCTCCTTTGCGATAATGATGGCCAGGAGATTACTGTTGTCGAGGGGGTAATGGGCTACTACGATGGCACAGGCACTGGCGGTACTGACAACAGCACATTCACAGTGACCGACCAGACCGATACCCCTGTGATTTTAGTGGTGGATGCCAAGAGTTCTGCCGCCTCCACAGTCGCTTCAATAGAGGGATTTTTCCATTTTGTACCCGAAAGCCATATCAAGGGAGTGATGTTCAACCGCATAACACCGATGAATTACAAGAGTATCGCAGCTCTTATGCGAGACCGGCTTGGAGAAATCGTTGTCCCTGTGGGCTTTATCCCGGTTCTGCCCGAAGAGTGTCAAATTCCTTCGCGCCACCTGGGGCTGGTGACTGCCTCCGAGATAAAAGATATTTCTGATCGCCTTGAGAAGACAGCTGACCTATGTGAGTCCACTGTTGATATCGATGCTATTTTGTCGATTGCTGATAGCGCTTCTGACCTTGAGTTCAAAGCCCCTAAGCTCCCCAAGCTTGAGTCAATAAACCTTGCTGTTGCCCTGGATCAGGCCTTCTGTTTTTACTATGACAGCACCCTGAAGCTGTTTGAGAGGATGGGGGCAAAACTCAACTTTTTCTCTCCACTTGCTGATGAGCCGGTTCCTGCCGATAGCGATGGCCTCCTGCTTGGGGGCGGGTATCCTGAACTTTATACTGACAAACTTGAGGCAAATACTCACACAAAAGATAGCCTATTCAAGGCGATAACATCAGCGATGCCGACTATAGCTGAATGCGGCGGTTTCCAGTATCTGGGCCGGGAGCTGGACGGAAAGAAAATGTGTGGAGTACTCAATCATTCATCTTATAAGACAGAGCACCTTGTCCGCTTCGGCTATATAACACTCACCGCCCGGAAAGATGGCGTTTTAGGATCATCTGGAACTGTGCTCCGTGGTCACGAGTTCCATTATTGGGACAGCACTGACAACGGCGATGCATTCACTGCTAGAAAGCCCAATGGCAAGGAATGGGAATGTGCAGTTATGACCGACACTCTTTATGCCGGCTATCCTCATCTTTTCCTGCCAGCCAGCATCGGTGCAGCGGAAGAGTTCTATAAAAGATGTCTGAAATTCAAGGAGGGCAGGCGATGATCATTACCGACCCTGATGAGATAGAAAAACGCAGCATGGAAATAATCGAGAGCAATCTGCCCGCTGATATCCCCGAGGAGAACAAGGCTGTGGTCAAGAGGGTCATCCACTGCACAGCCGATTTTGATTATGCCAAGAACCTGACCTTCTCCAAGGATGCAGTCCAGAAGGCCCTTGCCGCACTGCGTGGGGGCTGCGATATTGTCACAGATACACAGATGGCCTTTTCAGGCATAAATAAAGCCGTTGCCGTAAAGCTTGGATGCAATGTGCACTGCTTTATGAGCGATCCCGATGTAGCAGAGGATGCAAAAAAGCGGGGATGCACCCGGGCAGTGGTCTCCATGGAGAAGGCCGCAAAGCTTGATAAACCGCTGATTTTCGCTATAGGCAATGCACCTACAGCGCTTCTGAAACTGCGTGAGATGATTGATAGAGGAGAGATATCCCCACGCCTTGTGATAGGTGTTCCGGTGGGATTTGTAAATATAATAGAGTCAAAGGATGCAATAATGGAGACAGATGTTCCATATATTGTAGCCAAAGGAAGAAAGGGAGGGTCTAACGTCGCTGCAGCCATAGTGAATGCGCTGATGTACCAGATAACAAGATGATGGAGAGCTTTATCACCAAAGAGGGCAAAAGACTCAGATGCGGATACACCACCGGTTCCTGTGCGGCGGCGGCTGCAAAGGCATCTGCATTGATACTGCTTACAGGGCATGTTCTTGAAAGCATCCATCTGGTCACACCCCGTGGGGATGAGCTTGATCTGATGTTACACGATATTGTCATAAATGATGGATCTGTCTCCTGCGGTATAGTCAAGGACAGTGGCGATGACCCAGATGTGACAAACGGAATTACTGTCTACGCCAGCGTTGAGAAGACAGCTCTACCATATACAATAGAAATAGATGGCGGCCAAGGAATAGGCCGGGTGACAAAGCCGGGGCTGGACCAGAGTGTGGGCAGCGCAGCCATCAACTCCACCCCACGCCGGATGATAACAGAGGAACTGCAGCAGGTGTGCGAGGACAAGGGCTATACCGGCGGTCTTAAGGTGATTATCTCAGCTCCTGAAGGGACTGAGATTGCAAAAAGGACCTTCAACCCACATCTTGGTATTGTGGGCGGCATCTCGATTATAGGCACATCCGGCGTGGTGGAGCCCATGAGCGAGGATGCAGTGATTGAGAGCATCGCCCTGGAGATAAGGCAGCGTAAAGCGCTGGGCGACGTACGATTAATCCTCACTCCCGGCAATTTCGGTGCAGACTTTTTGAGGACCGTATACGGGGTAGCTGACGAGCGTATAGTAAAGTGCTCGAACTATGTTGGAAAAGCCCTGGAAGCTGCTGTTGCAGCAGGCTTTGACCAGGTGATTCTGACAGGGCATATAGGCAAATTTGTCAAGCTTTCAGGCGGAATAATGAATACCCACTCCAAGGAAGGCGACTTCCGGGCTGAACTTATGTCAAAGGCTGCGCTGCTTGCAGGGGCTACTGCAGAAACGGCGAATTCGTTATTCAGCTGCGTGACCACCGACGAGATGCTGCGGGTGCTGGATGAAGCAGGCCTTGTTGCCGGCACTATGGAGGCTTTGAAAAAGGGGATTGATGATGCTCTCGCGGTCCGGTTTGGAGGGCAGCTTGAGATAGGGGTGATTGTATTCACTACCGGGAATATTGAACTTTTTAAGAATGATAAGGCGCGGCGATGGATGGGAGAACAGGTATGAAAAAAGGCATTTTATATGGTGTAGGCGTAGGGCCTGGCGACCCTGAGCTTCTTACAATGAAAGCTGTACGGCTTATCAAGGCCTGCGATGTCCTGGCTATTCCCCATAGGGATGCAGGCGAGTGCTTTGCATACCGGATCGCTGTTTCTGCAGTGCCGGAGGCAAAGGCAAAGTCGGTGCTTCCGGTGGATATGCCTATGACTAGGGACAAGGCCAAACGCGAGGCGGCGTACCAGGTCGGCGCAAAGGCGGTGGCCGAAGAATTGGAAAAAGGCAAGACTGTGGTTTTCCTTACCCTGGGCGACCCAGCTGTCTATTCCACATTCGCATACCTTTCGCCCCAGGTAAAACGCCTTGGTTTTGATGTAATCTGGGTTCCTGGCATCACCTCCTTCTGCGCTTCTGCTGCGGCGCTGGGCCGCCCTCTTTGCGCCGACCGCCAGGAGCTGCATATTCTTCCAGGTGGCCAAGGTGCAAAGGAAGCGCTGTCGCTTTCCGGTACCAAAGTGTTCATGAAAGGGGAGCTCCCCCAGCTCCTGGGTGCAATCAAGGAAAGCGCAAACAGCGCCCAGGCAGTGGAGAACTGCGGCACAGAGAATGAGCGCGTGTATAAAACCCTGGATGCGATACCGGAGGATGCAGGCTATTATCTGGTTACTATAGTAGAGGAGAAGGAAGCATGATTCATTTTGTGGGTGCCGGATGCGGCGCGCCAGATTTAATCACACTGCGCGGTAAAAAGCACATAGAGAACGCCGATGTCATAATCTACGCTGGCTCCCTTGTGAACAAGGAGCTTCTGCAGTATGCAAAAAAGGATTGCGCCATCTATGACAGCGCAAAGATGACCTTGGAAGAGATCATCGGCGTGATTGCTGATGCCGAGAAGAAAGGGCTTACGACTGTGCGGCTGCACACCGGCGATCCTTCGCTCTACGGCGCCATAGCAGAGCAGATGCGGGAATTGGACCAGCTCGGCTTCGAATACGACATAACCCCAGGCGTAAGCGCCTTTTCTGGCGCCGCCGCCGCGCTCAAGGCGGAGTATACACTGCCTGGTGCGTCCCAGACCGTAATCATAACCCGGGCCGCCGGCAGAACCGGTGTTCCCGGTTCTGAAGACCTGCGCTCCCTTGCTTCCCACGGTGCGACAATGGTGCTGTATCTGAGCGCAGGCCTTCTGGATAAGGTCAGTGCCGACCTTATCGCCGGCGGCTTGGATGCAGACACCCCGGCGGCCATAGTCTACAAAGCATCCTGGAAGGACGAGAAAGTCTGCCGCTGCACTGTGGGCACACTTAAGCAGACTGCCGAAAAAAACGGCATAAACAAGACTGCATTAATCACAGTTGGCGATTTTCTTAAAGGGAGCGACTCCCGTTCGCGCCTCTATGATCCAGGCTTTTCCACCGAATACCGGGAGGCAAAAAAATGAGAGCCTGCCTTTTCTGCTTTTCCGATTCTGGCGCAACTCTTGCCCATAAGCTTTGCCAGCTGCTAGGTCTGGAAAAGAATTGTGTCCGCAGGCATATTCCGGACGATATTGAAACCCTGTTCACTGAGAATGAGGCACTGATCTTCATCGGTGCCTGCGGTATCGCTGTCCGCACAATTGCCCCTTATATAAAGAACAAGACCACAGACCCGGCCGTGATTGTTATCGATGACCAGGGTAGGTATGTAATCCCGATTCTTTCAGGACATATCGGTGGTGCCAATGAGCTGGCGAAAAAGCTGGCTTCGCTTATCGGCGGGGCTGCTGTAATCACCACTGCCACTGATGGGGCAGGCAAATTCTCCTGCGACGCCTGGGCGGCCAGAAACGATTGTGCAATCTCTTCAATGGAAGTTGCAAAAAAAGTGTCAGCTGCCATCCTTAAAAAAAATATATCTGTCACTTCGGATTATTTGCTCCCGACCACACTTCCCAATGGACTTTTAAAAAGTGAAGAGGGCGAGTTGGGCATTTATATAGGAATCCACGGCAAGTCGCCGTTCAAGGCAACGCTCCGCCTTGTTCCACGAGTTCTTACATTAGGTATCGGTTGCCGTAGGGACACCTCAAAAGAGCACCTGATATCATCAATAAAAAAAGTGCTTACAGATAACAGCCTGGATATCCTGGCTGTAGGAAAAATCGCTTCCATTGATGTGAAGAAAGATGAGGAAGGACTGCTCTCCTGCGCAAGGGAACTTAACGCCGAGATGGTTTTCTTTACCGCAGATGAGCTTAACTCAGCCGAAGGCGATTTTGATGAGTCTGCATTTGTTAAGAATATAGTGGGAACCGGCAATGTGTGCGAACGCTCCGCTGTCTCTGCCGGTGGAAAACTGATTGTGCGGAAGACTGCACTGGACGGTGTTACAATCGCAGTGGCAGAAGAAGAATGGGAGATTCAATTTTGAAAAAGCTGTTTATAGTTGGTATTGGTGCAGGGAACTACGAGGGGATGACTGTAGGAGCTGTTAAGGCTCTTGAACAGGCTGACCTTATTGTTGGCTACACTGTTTATTGCAAGCTTATAAAGCCTTATTTCACAGATAAAAAGTTTCTCTCTACCCCTATGATGCAGGAGATTGAGCGCTGCCGTCTTGCCCTTGAGCATGCTGCCGGAGGCGAGACCACGGCTATTGTCTGCTCAGGTGATGCCGGAATATATGGGATGGCTTCTCCTGTCCTTGAGCTTGCCGAGAAGTATGAGGTGGAGATAGAAGTTATAGCTGGTGTCACAGCTGCTTCTTCCGGTGCAGCGCTCCTGGGCTCTCCGATTACCAACGATTTTGTTGTCATCAGCCTTTCGGACCTGCTCACTCCCATGGAAGTTATAGAGAAGCGGCTTGAAAAGGCGGCCGAGGCAGATCTCTGCATTGTAATCTATAATCCAACCAGCCACAGAAGGGCCGATTATCTTAAGAAAGCTTGCGGAATAGTGATGCGGCACCGCAGTCCAAATACTGTTTGCGGTATAGCCCAGAACATCGGCCGCGACGGAGAGAACTCGCGTATCATGACGCTCGCAGAACTTGCAGAAGCCGATACCGATATGTTCTCGACAGTGTTCATTGGCAACTCAAAGACAAAGAACATAGGCGGTAAAATGGTCACCCCCAGAGGATATAAAAATGTCAGATAAGATTTGTATTTTTGCCGGGACGACAGAGGGGCGCAAGCTGGCCTCGCTGCTTAAGGATGCCGCAGATGTCACTGTGTGTGTGGCAACAGAATACGGCCAGGTCCTGCTTGATGGAATAGATGGTATCGCAGTTCATTCCGGGCGCATGGATGCAGATGAGATGGCAGATTTCTTCAACAAAAATCATTTTGACAGAATCATAGATGCCACCCATCCTTATGCGCAGATTGTAACTGACAATATCGCCTCTGCTGCTTCTGAAACTGGTATTCCGTTTATGCGGATCCTGAGGGAGAAAGAGGGCCATACCACCGGTGCTGTTTATGTATCATCTGCCCTTGAGGCCAAGGAATATCTTTCCAGCCAGGACGGCAATATTCTTATCACTACCGGTGCCAAGGAACTTCCAGATTTCATCGGTCTAGATATGTCCCGGGTATGGGCCAGGGTGCTTCCTGTCTCCTCATCTCTTGAAGCCTGCGAAAAGGTCGGCATTCCAGTTGCCCATATCATAGCTGCCCAAGGACCTTTTACCGAGGAGGTCAATCTTGCCCAGCTCAAAATGATTGATGCCAGATACATAGTCACAAAGGCATCGGGCAAAAGCGGCGGCTTTGAGGAGAAGATCAAGGCCGCAGCCGATTGCAATGCAGTTCCGATAATCATCGGTCAGCCTCCTCAGATAAAGGGATTGACGCTGGACGAGGCAATAGCCGAGCTTGGAAAAACATATCAGCTTTCACATAGAGAGATTACGCTTATTGGCATAGGCCCTGGAAACGCAGATATACTCACCATTGAAGCACAGAAAGCGATAGAGAAGTGCGACGCTGTCATAGGGGCTGTGTCAGTCACTGATACACTTAATACCAGAAAGCCCTGCTTCAACGAATATACCCCGTCAAAAGTGCGTCAGATGCTGGATACACACCCTTCTGTCAGGAACGCTGTCGTCGTATTCCGTGGCGATACCGGCTTCTTCAGCGGTGCCACCGATATGATCAAGGAGTTTGCAGAGGAAGACATCAGAATCATTCCAGGCATCTCATCGCTTACAGCCCTTTCTGCAAGGCTTGGAGTCAATTGGGATGACGCTGCATTTATGAGCCTCCACGGCCGTGATGGTAACTTTGTGAGCGCAGTAGGAAAAAATAAAAAAGTCTTTCTTCTCACAGGTGGAGAAAACACACCGAGTGCAGTCTGCCATAAGCTGGCAGAGTACGGTCTGGGCTTCCTTGAATGCACAGTCGGAGAACGGCTCTCTTATCCTGATGAGAAGATAACCCATGGCAGCGCCGACACCCTTGCCGAAGGCAAGTTTGACCCGCTTTCCGTGATGTTTATCGAGAATCTAAAGGCAGTCAATTCAGTACGCATTGGAATTGACGATGGTGAATTCATCCGTGGTGACGTTCCTATGACAAAGGCCGAGGTGCGCGCAATATCTATGGCGAAATTGGCTCTGACCTCCAGTTCTGTTGTGTGGGATATCGGTGCTGGGACAGGCTCTGTATCTGTTGAATGTGCACTTTCGGCCTACAATGGAAAGGTGTTTGCAATCGAGAAAGAGACTGATGCAATCGAGCTTATTAAACAGAATAAATTAAAATTCAAGGCTGATAATATAACCATCATCCATGGATGTGCTCCCGATGCACTTGAGGCGCTTCCTGCTCCGACCCACGCTTTTATCGGCGGAACCGGCGGAAACCTGCATGTGATAATTAATATGCTCTTGGCAAAAAATCCGGATGTAAGAATAGTGATGAATACAGTCACACTGGAATCTCAGGCCGAGGCATTCGCATGTGCAAAGGAATTCGGTTTTGAGATCTTCGAGGCTGTCTCGGTCAATATATCACGCACCAGAAAAGCGGGTTCTTATAATCTGATGACTGCCCAGAACCCTGTCACTGTTTTTGTAATGCAGAAGGGAGTGTGAATGGTTGAACTGCTGATTTATCAGACATACGCAATTGTAATCGGCTTTGTCATCGACTTCTTTGTAGGCGACCCTCATGCTATACCCCATCCTGTGGTGGCAATCGGTAAGCTGATCGCCTTCCTGGACAAGAAGCTGCGAATAGGAAACGGCGATAAAAGGGATATCCTGCGAGGTGCGTTGACTGTTCTGATTGTTGTCGCTGTCTCCGTCACAATCCCTTCTTTCATCCTTTTTATTATGTGGAGGATTCATCCTCTTGCTTACCTTGCTGTAAGCAGTATTATGTGCTGGCAGATTATCGCAGCAAGGGAACTGGTGAGGGAGTGCAGGACTGTTGAGAAAGCACTTATAAAGGATGATATCGAGGCTGCCCGGAAAGCTGTGTCCTATGTGGTGGGGCGTGATACCGAGGCACTGGATAAACCTGCCATCTGCCGCGCTGTTGTGGAGACTATTGCCGAGAACGGATCCGATGGTGTGATTGCCCCTCTTTTCTGGATGTTCCTGTTCGGTGCTGTGGGCGGCTTCTTCTACAAAGCAGTGAACACTATGGATTCCATGCTGGGATATAAAAACGAAAAATATATCTATTTCGGGCGTGTTGCCGCAAAGACAGATGATGTTGTCAATTTCATTCCCTCAAGGATAAGCGCATTTCTGATGATTGTCTCCTGTCCACTCTGCAATCTGGACGGTAAGAATGCGCTCAGAATATTCCGGCGCGACCGTTTCAAGCACACAAGCCCCAATGCAGCCCAGACCGAATCGCTTTTTGCGGGGGCTCTGAATGTGCGTCTGAATGGCCCTGCTTGCTATGGTGGGGTGCTGCATGAGAAGGAATGGCTTGGTGATGATATACGGCCAATTGAGCCTGATGATATAGAACGCTCTGGACGTCTGATGTACACGGCCTCGTTTATGATGCTTTTCATCGGTGTTCTTTTAAGAATGGGAGTGATACTGATATGCTTTTGAATGAGAAGAATCCCCATGGTGGCGATATTTATACACACAAGGTACTGCTGGATTTCTCGGCTAACATCAATCCATTCGGTATACCGGAGACAGTAAGAAAAGCAGCTGTTGATGCTATAGATGAGTGCACTGCATACCCCGATCCATATTGCCGTGCCCTCAGAAAACACCTCTCAGCGGAGGAGGGGGTACCAGCTGAATGGATACTATGCGGCAATGGTGCTGCTGATTTGATTTATTCCTTTGCATATTCACTTCCAAAGGACAAGCCAGTTCTGATTGTATCTCCCACTTTCAGCGAATATGAGACTGCTCTTGCTGCTGCTGGAATTAAGGCTGATCATCTTATGCTTTCTGAACAGAATGGCTTTGTTCTTGACGACAGTATTTTAAAAATAGATTTTTCCAAGTACAACGCACTGTTTGTCTGTACTCCCAACAACCCCACAGGAATAACTGTAAGACCGGGGCTGCTGACAAAGCTGGCAGAGACTGGCATACAGCTTTTCTGCGACATGTGCTTCATGGATCTGACCGCTTCACCGAAGCTTTACGATGTTCCGGTACTACTGCGAAAGTATCCGAATCTTTTTGTCCTTAAGGCATTCACAAAAAGTTTTGCAATACCGGGGCTCAGGCTCGGGTACGCCCTTTGCTCCGACGTAAAACTGATGGCAGCAATGGCAGAAAAATCACCGTGCTGGAATGTATCTATCCCGGCTCAAGCAGCAGGTTGTGCCGCCCTTGAATGCAAGGCTTGGCTGTCAGACTGCGTGAAAGGGATATCAGCCGAGCGTTGTCGTGTCACAGAAGAATTTAAATCAATGGGCATCAAAGTCTATCCAGGAGAGGCAAATTTCCTCCTTTTATTTTCAGAAAAAAATTTATACAGCAGTCTGCTTGAGCGTGGTATCCTGGTGCGTGACTGCTCGAATTATAGGGGCTTGCAGAAAGGCTTTATCCGCGTAGCAATCCGCAGGAAAGAGGAAAACGACCAGCTTCTGGCGGCAGTGAGAGAGGTGCTCAAATGAGCAAGGCAAAACCTATTATGATCCAGGGGACCATGTCCAACGCAGGAAAAAGTCTGCTCTGCGCCGCACTCTGTCGCATCTTCAAGCAGGACGGCTGGCGTGTTGCACCCTTCAAATCCCAGAACATGGCGCTCAATTCCTTTATTACAGAAGAAGGCTTGGAAATGGGAAGGGCTCAGGTTGTCCAGGCCGAGGCTGCGGGGATAAAGCCCTCTGTCCTCATGAATCCAGTACTTCTTAAACCCACCACAGATGTGGGTTCCCAGGTGATTGTGAAGGGCGAAGTTCGGACCAACATGAGTGCCTCCGACTATTTCAAATACAAGAAACAGCTGATTCCCGAGATCATGAGCGCTTATAATAAGCTGGCTTCTGAGAACGACATTATCGTGATAGAGGGGGCCGGGAGTCCTGCAGAGATAAACCTTAAAGAGGATGATATTGTGAACATGGGGCTGGCAAAGATGGTTGATGCCCCAGTCCTGCTTGTGGGCGATATCGACCGGGGCGGCGTCTTTGCCCAGCTTTACGGCACAGTGGCGCTGCTTGAACCTGAGGAAAGGGCAATGATCAAGGCCACTGTCATCAACAAGTTCCGGGGCGATGTCTCCATCCTTGCCCCTGGTATTGATATGCTTGAGAAACTGGTCAAAGTGCCCTGTGTCGGCGTTGTCCCTTATCTCCATATTGATATTGACGACGAGGACAGTCTGAGCGAGCGTCTTTCTTCCAGAGCACGGAAAGAGATTGATATTGCAGTCATTGCGCTGCCGCGCATCTCCAATTTCACCGACTTCTCTCCATTCGAGCGCTTCTCCGGTGTTTCGCTCCGCTATGTTAAAACTGTGCTAGAACTTGGCCAGCCCGATATGATCATCATTCCGGGAACTAAATCCACAATCTCCGATCTTAAGTGGATGCGCCAGAACGGATTGGAAGCTGAAGTTCTTAAGGCAACTTCACGCGGAGCCCCTGTTTTCGGTATCTGCGGAGGGCTTCAGATGCTGGGCAAAACTATATCAGATCCCTTTGGAACCGAGGGTGGTGGAGATATTGTAGGAATGGAACTTCTGGATATCGAGACTGTGTTCGAGAATGAGAAGACCCGCACCCAAGTCGAGGGTTCTTTCACAGGTTTAACTGGTATGTTCAAAGACCTTGACGGAATAAAATATCGGGGCTACGAGATTCACATGGGGCAGAGCGGTACCAATGCCGCAGTCCTGCAGAATGGCAATGTATACGGCAGTTATATCCACGGCCTGTTTGACGAAGCAGGCATAGCAAAAACCATAGTTGCTGCGCTGTATAAAAAGCGTGGGCTTGTCTTTGATGAGAATGCGACATTCGACCCGCACAATTACCGCGAGGCGCAGTACGACAAACTTGCAGATTCAGTACGCTCTGCTTTGAATATGAAGCTTATCTATTCAATTCTGGGGAAATGACTATCTTCTCCACAGGTGGTGGGTGAAGAGAATCATCACAGGGTAGATCTCAAGACGGCCGGTAAGCATGTTGAAGCTTAAGAGCCACTTTACATAATCAGCGAAGAATGCATAGTTACCTGTAGGCCCTATCAAAGAGAAGCCCGGTCCCACATTTCCGATTGTGGAGGCGGAGCAGGAGAAGCAGGTCAAGAGGTCATAGCCGCCAGTTGCTGTTACCAGTGAAGTAATGATTGTAAGTATTATGTACAAAGCCACGAATCCGGCGATACTGAGAATTGTATTCCGGCGCACCACCATATCGCTGTCCTTGATCATGTAGATGCCCCGGGGCCGGAGCATTCTCTTCATCTCTATCACGCTCTGCTTGACTATCATGATCATTCGGATAACTTTCATACCGCCGGCAGTGGAGCCTGCACATCCCCCCGAGAACATAAGGAGGAATATCACCATCTGAGACAGCATTGGCCATTTCATATAGTCGCAGTTTGCAAAGCCGGTTGTGCTCAATGTGGCTGCAACCTCGAAGCTGCCGAAGCGCAGGGCTTCACCGAAAGTCTCGACATGATTTCTCATGAGGTTTATGACTATAATAGCTGTGCAGACCAAGAAAATTCCTGTGTAGACCTTGAGTTCTGTGTTCTGCTTTATGACAGAAATCTTGCCGAATATCAGGCTGAAGTAAAGAGCAAAGTTGATGCCGCTTAGGAACATGAATGCGGTGATTATTGCATCAACATAGACAGAATTGAAGGATGCCACGCTGGCGTTGCGGGTGGAGAAGCCTCCGGTGGCAATGGTGGACATGGAGTGGGACAATGCGTCATACAGCGTAAGTCCGGCGGCGCTTAAAAGAATGGTCTCTATCAGCGTGAGTCCGAAGTAGATTCCCCATAGAATCTTGGCAGTCTGGGCAATCTTGGGCATTATCTTTTGCATGGTGGGTCCGGTGGTCTCGGTCTTCACCATCTTCATTCCACCGATTCCCATGAGCGGGAATATAGCGACCATGAACACCACGATTCCCATACCGCCCATATAGTGGGTCATGGCACGCCAGAACAGCATGCACTTAGGCAGTGCTTCTATATCAGCAAGTATAGAGGCACCACAGCCTGTGAAACCTGACATGGTCTCAAAGAATGCATCGGTATACGAAGGTATGGAACCGGAAAGGAAATAAGGCATTGAACCGGATATAGTAGCCACCAGCCACAGTATGGCCACTGTTATGAAGCCATCCTTTATAGACAGGTTCTGCTGCTTGCGCCTACGGCTCAAGAGGAGCATTATTGTTGCCAGGACAAGGCTGATCACCTGCGGTATTACAAAATATGTGATCGTATCATACTCGCCGAACCAGAGTGCCCAGCCTATGGATGGAATCTCTGCCATGGCTATTATGATGAGTACCATTGCGATGACTTTAAGGATAAGCTTTGAGTTCATTTATTCAAATATCTTCTGCACCCTGTCGATGTTGTCCTTCTTGACCATCATGATTATATTGTCACCTTTCTTTATCTCATAATTACCGTTGGGGAGAATGTCTTGGTCACCGCTCTTTACAGAGAGAATCAGGGACTGAGGCGGGAATGTCATCTCCTTTACAAGAAGTCCTGCCGCCATGCTGGTCTCCGGCACCTGCAGCTGGATCACCTCTATGTCGCTCTCTGGGATTGCATAGGAGTTTTTCAGGTTGCGGCGACGCATGAAGCGCAGGATACCCTGCAGAGTACTGTAGTTAAGGCTTATCGGCACATCGATGCCCAGGTTTGTTGCTACGTTCAGGTAGCTGGTCTTCTTTACCAGTGCCAGTGCCTTCTTAACGCCCAATGACTTGGCATAGACTGCCGATACAATGTTCAGCTCTTGGTTCTCGGTGGCTGCCATGATAAGGTCACCATCGGTAAGGCCTTCGTCCTCAAGCACGTTGTCGTCCGAGATATCCTCGTTCAGGATGAGGGCCTCAGGGAACCTTGCCGCCAGTTCCTTACACCGCTTATAGTCACGGTCGATTATGGCGATATTCTTCTTTCCAAGTGGCTTCTGGAACAGGTTCCAGAAATGCTTCTTATGGGTGCTTATCTCGCCCTTGTCGTAGAAGTGCTGGCATACATAGGCAGAAATATCATTTCCACCCACAATTATCATCTTGTTAAGGTTTATACGCTCTTTTCCAACCTGGGCAAGAACCTTGGAAAGGTCTTCTTCGTTACCCATGAGGTAGAGGAGGTCTCCCTCCTGAATCAGTGTGTCACCCTTAGGAATAGTGTACTGACCATCCTGATAGATAAGGGCCACCAGAACGCGGGCTGCCAGGACAGTATGGAGGTCTTTAACCAGTTTGCCGGCAAAGACGCTGTCCTCTGGGACCGGTACAGTACGGATCTGAAGGCTTGTGTTCTCAAAAAGCATGATGTCGCCGGTGGCTCCGTGCTCTATCTTAGAGATGATCTCCTTGGCTGCCTCCAGCTCCGGGTTTACGATATAGTCGATACCCAGGAAGGATTTTTCCAGAAGCGATGTGTGTGTGAATGTGATGTTGTGCACGCTGGCGATCTTGTTAGGGGTGTTGAATTCCCTGTTGACCAGGCCGCATGCAATCATGTTGCGCTCATCAGACCCTGTCAGGCTGATGAAATAATCGGCCTTTGATACCCCGGCTTCCCGCAGGTTCTCCGGATCCAGTCCATCCTTGTTGATGACCAGGCAGTCCAGCGAGTTGGATGCCATGTTGGCTTTCTCCATGTCCTGCTCGAACATTATTACGTTCATGTTCTCGGCAATAAGTGTCTTTGCAAGACGGGTGCCGACTCGGTCTGCCCCTACAATTACTACTGTCATAATAAAATATTTTATAATATGAGGCGCAAGGTGTCAATGTTTTCCAAAAGCCCTGTCTTTCCTTACATATAAAAATAAAAGTTGCCAAAAACAGGTTCTCCCCTTACAATGGTATAAATAGGATATTTCAAATAAGGAGGTCCTGATGGGCTATGTATTGTCTAGGGAAGCATTTGCTGCCGTGATAGCCGACCTTTCTAAGAATTACAGGATATTTGCACCTGTAAGAAAGGAAGGGGCAGGAAGATTTACGGATGTTGATGCTGTTATTTATGATTATGTGTGCGATTCTGAAAAGATTGAACTGGAGGCAAAGTCAGATTATGCTTCCAAGGAATTCCTTACACCTTTATCCGAAACACTTCTCTATTTTACAGAAAATGAAGTAAAGGAATCTGATCTTGATACAAGACCAGTCCTTGTCTTTGGAAGGAGCTGTGACATTAACTCCCTGAAAAGGCTGGATCAGATATATCTTGATAACGGGCTTGCAAAGGATCCTTTCTATAAAAGACGCAGAGACCTTGTAAAGTATGTTCTTATCGGCTGTGGTCATTCCTATGACAACTGCTTCTGCGTATCAATGGAATCAAATAAGTGCGATGATGGATATGTGTTCTCAATAGATCTTGTTGAAGATAATATTCAATCAAATGTACCTGACAAGGATTTTGATAAATATTTTGCACAGCATTGTAATGATAAAAAAGATGTAGCGCCAAGATATGTCAAAGAAAATGAAGTGAAGGTTGCAGTACCAGATTCTGTTCCGCTTAGTGTAATTACCGATGCTCTCTGGGATGAATACACCACCCGGTGCATCAACTGCGGCCGTTGTAACTATGTATGTCCAACCTGCACCTGTTACACAATGCAGGATGTTTTCTATTCAGACAATGGAAAAGTGGGTGAGAGGCGAAGAGTTGGTGCTTCCTGTATGGTAGATGGTTATACCGATGTGGCAGGCGGCGGCCAGTACAGGCGCAAGAACGGCGAAAGGATGCGGTTTAAAGTCCTTCATAAGATTTCTGATTTCAAGAAGAGATTCGGATATCACATGTGTGTAGGCTGCGGACGGTGCGATGACATATGTCCTGAATACATTTCTTTCAGCAATATAATTGGCAAGGTTTATCAGGCATCAAAGGAGGTGAAGTAATGACAAATAATAATCCTTATCTTCCTTTTGCGTCAGACATACTTGATGTAATAAAACATACAGAAAAAGAGTATACTTTCCGGATGGCGTTCAAAGGAGATGTCAAGCCTGGACAGTTCTTTGAGGTTTCTATTCCTAAATATGGCGAGGCCCCAATTTCTGTAAGTGGTATAGGAGATGGCTATATAGACCTTACAATAAGAAAGGTTGGCCGTGTAACTAATGAAGTTTTCGAAAGATACAAGGGACAGTCGCTCCTGCTCAGAGGTCCATACGGCAATGGCTTTGATGTTGATCTATACCGGAATGGAGAAGTAGTAGTTGTTGCAGGAGGAACTGGAGTATCACCTGTAAGAGGCGTAATCCAGGCCTTGAGCCAGATGCCAGATGCGACAGATAAATATGTCATTGCCGGGTTTAAATCTCCTGCTGACATGCTGTTTAAAGATGACCTGAAGGAATGGGAGAAAAAGCTTAAGCTTACACTTACTGTAGATGGTGCGCCAGAAGGATATACCGGAAATATAGGGCTTGTTACAAAGTTCATTGAAGGTCTACCTCTGAAGAACCCAGCCGAGGCAAAAGCTGTTGTGGTAGGGCCTCCTCCAATGATGAAGTTCACCATCATAGAGCTTAAGAAGAAAGGCTTTAAAGATTCCAACATAACTGTATCCCACGAACGCAAGATGTGCTGCGGTCTTGGAAAATGCGGTCACTGCAGGGTCAACGATACATACATCTGCCTCGACGGCCCTGTATTTAACTATGAATTTGCCAAGAATTTCGTAGACTGAGAAAGGAGATTAAAATGGGTAAACTTGATATAAATGTTGGAAAACTGAAGAAAAATGCATTCCGTTACTCAAAGGTCCGCGGCGAGACAGCTTCCAGAATAAGAATTCCCGGTGGAGTCATAGACTCAAAATCCATGGGCAGAGTGGTGGAGATTGCAGAAAAATATGGTACTGGAGTTATAAACATAACTAACAGGCAGGGAATAGAGATTCCTGGAATAAAGCTTACAGACATGGAAAAGGTCAATGCCGAAGTTCAGTTGATTATAGATTCCCTCAGAATTAATCAGCCGGAAAAAGGGAAAGGATATCCATCCTCAGGAACCAGAAATGTCATTGCATGTCCCGGTGCCAGACTGTGTCCTTTCGGCTGCTACGATACAACTGCCTTTGCCCAGAAGATGGAGAACAATATCTTTCCAAACGACAGGCATGTGAAAATAGCTTTCACAGGATGTTCCAACGACTGTGCCAAGGTAAGGATGGCAGACTTCGGAATTATAGGTATGACCGAGCCTCAGTACAATAAGGACAGATGTGTTGCCTGCAAGGCTTGTATTAATTTCTGCAAGCGGCGTTCTGTAGGTGCCCTTGAACTAGTGAATGGCAAAGTTGTCAGAGATACAGATAAATGCATCGGGTGCGGAGTCTGTGTCGCATACTGTCCTACCAGAGCCTGGACCCGGAGCCGGGAGCATTACTTCAGACTGGTTATTATGGGAAGAACCGGAAAGAAGAATCCACGGCTGGCCGAGGACTTTATCAAATGGGCAGACGAAGAGAGCATCCTCAAGATGGTCAAGAACACCTATGCCTACATTGAGGAATACATAGATCCAAATGCAGTTGAACATAAGGAACACATAGGTTATATAGTGGACAGAACCGGTTTCGAAGAATTCAAGAAATGGCTGTTCGAAGGAGTTAACCTTGGTCCTAAGGCAGAGGTGAACCAGCGGGTTTATTGGGGAGGTCGTCATTACGACAAATATGGCGGCTGAAAAGTCCATATTTTTTGCATTCATAGCATCAATCATCAGTGCAGCCATTATTCTAGGTGGCTGCACTAAAATTAATAAGAAGGTTGAGAAAGCCTATGAATCGGAAAAAACTGGCTATAACAGTGTTGTCTCTCTATCCAGGTCTGTAAGTGATATATGGCTTCTTGCCGGAGGAAAGCTAAAGGGGACTACTTATGATGCTATGGATCTTGATGGCATATCGGAGGATACTGTCAGCATAGGTTCTCCACTCAGTCCCAGCACCGAGGCTGTAATAGCCCTTAAACCTGATCTTATACTGATATCTCCCGTCTTGGCTGCCCACCGGGAAATGGCATCGCGTCTGGAAGGGTTAGGCACCCATGTGGAAGCTGTAGACATAGAGAGTTTCCAGGATTATTCAGATACTCTCTTACGTTTTACAAAGATTACCGGGAGAGATGACCTGTATGAGAAAAATGCCCTGGAAGTCCAGAAGCGTATTGATGGGATTCTTTCTTCATTTAACTCTTCTGTCACCAAGGGGAAAAGCTATCTATGTCTCAGGGTGTCTGCTACAAAGAACAAGGCACTTAAGAAAGATAACTTTGCCTGCAGCATCATAGATTCTTTCGGGCTTAAAAATATTGCCGACGACAGCAGCTCTATGTCAGACCTTAATCTGGAGGCTGTTGCCATTGCAGACCCTGATTACATTTTTATTATTTTCCAGGGCAAAGAAGCAGAGGCTGCCAATGTTTATGACGATGTATTCAAAGGACAGGCTGCCTGGAGAAAGCTGTCAGCTGTGCAGAATGGAAGAGTAGTGGTTCTGCCAAAGAATCTTTTCCATTTCAAACCGAATGCTAAATGGGATGAGGCATACAGATACATTTATGAGATATTTGAGTAAAATGAGTCTTGCTCTGGCTGGAATCGCAGCTCTCCTGTCTCTGGCAGCAGCTTCCCTGTTATATGGAAATAGCTCGGTTGATACATCAACACTGTTCAGCGCATTTTTTGATAAGCAGAATGCAGATCAGACAATAAGTATGATTCTTTATGATATCAGGCTGCCTAGGGTTCTTGCTGCTGTTGTATGCGGCGCAGGGCTTTCTATTTCTGGTCTTCTGCTTCAGGAGGCCCTTGGGAACAACCTGGCTTCTCCAAGCGTAATGGGAGTGACTAACGGGGCAGGTCTGTTTGTCCTTATTTCCGCAATCCTGTTTGGAAACTCTGTTATTGCAAAAAGCTTCATGGCTTTTATAGGGGCTCTGCTGACAATTACCGTAGTATTTGCTATCTCAAGATATGCAGGAAGTGCCAAGAGCACCCTTGTTCTTTCCGGTGTGGCAGCATCAGCTCTAATGAGTGCAGGCATAAACCTGATAGTGGTTATGAAACCAGACACAGTTTATGATAAAATGGCATTTCAACTTGGTTCTCTTTCCAATGTCCATAAGGATATATTGGCTGTCTCGGCAGTTCTTATATTTGTTTCTATTATCATCACCGTCATCTTATCAAAAGGCATAGAGCTTTTCCCGCTGGGGGATGATGTGGCTCATGAACTTGGAATGCCGGTCAGGAGATACAGGGTCATTGCACTGTTTCTTTCGGTTCTGTTTGCAGCTGCATCGGTCAGCGTATGCGGTCTTATAAGCTTTGTAGGGCTTATAGTTCCAAATCTTATAAGACAGATCAGCAGATCCAGTTTTGCTGATAAATTGCTGCTGAGTGCTGTATGGGGAAGTAACCTTATCCTTGCAGGAGATCTGCTGGCAAAAAATATCATGTACCCCTATGAATTACCTGTAGGAATGCTGATTTCACTTCTTGGTGCTCCATTCTTTATAATAATGATTGCTAAGAAGCGGATGAGGGGATAAGCATGGTCGAGATAAAGAATCTCTCTGCCGGCTATAATGGGCAGCCTGTTATAAGAATACCCTCTCTGTCCTTTGGCGAAGGAGAGATAACAAGTATCATCGGAGAGAATGGCAGCGGTAAAAGTACACTCTTGAAAGCAATCGACAATATCCTGAGATATAATGGAAGCATTAAGGCAGACGGAAAAGAGATTGCCGGGCTGCGTCATCTGGAGAGAGCCAGACTGGTTGCATACCTTCCTCAGACACTGATCCCGGTAAGGCTTAATGTCAGGACTCTGGTTTCTCATGGGCGATATGCCCATACCGGTATTTCTCACCGGCTGTCATCGGTTGACAGAACAATGGTGGATAATGCTATGGTGCTTACAGATGTGCAGGATATGAGGGACAGATGGCTGAACGAGATTTCAGGAGGCGAGCTTAAAAGGTGTTATCTGGCCATGGTTATTGCACAGAACAGCAGGTATATCCTGCTGGATGAGCCTGCGGCAGGCCTTGATGTGTCTCATCAGATAATGATGATGACTATATTGAGAAGGTTGGCAGGCGAAGGTATCGGGATAATCATAACCTCCCACGACACGCCCCTCAGCCTTACATACAGTGACAGGGTGTGCATGTTAAAGAATGGTGAGGTGCTTGCAGTTCAGAGACCGGAAGAGATTGAGGCTGAGGATGCCATGATGAGAAAGTGCATCGGGTATGGAATCAAGATAAACGGGGATGAGTCTGCACTTTATAAATATCGTTTGGAGAAATGAGGTTGAAATGGAAGCTTTGATACTTGTCGGTCATGGTGCTGGCGAAGATGCACTTAAAAGCTATGATAAGATTCTTGATATTGTAAGAAAAACTGTTCCCGATTCATATCTTATAATGCTTCATGGGCATCCGTCGATTGAAGATATTGCTGCCGAGATCTCGGCCAAGGGAATAAAGAAGGCAGTTCTGGTACCGCTTCTGCTGGCAAAGGGACATCACCTTGAGCATAATATTGTATCGCCGGGCAGTAGCATACAGCTTTGCCTTGAGAAGGCTGGAATCTCAGTAAGTGCTGTAGATAAGGGGCTTTTAGAGTATGAGGAAGTCATAGAATGTATAGCAGGACATATAATTAAAACACACAAAAGGGGGATGTGATATGTTTAAAGATGATTTTGAAGCAGCAGCAGGAGCAGCAGCTGCAAAAAGTTCTTTCCTTAAAAGAAATCCGATGGGGTACATTGTTCTTTCTATTCTGGCCGGTATGTACATAGGTTTCGGCATACTGCTGTCGTTTACCGTAGGAGGCCTTATGGCTGGTGCTCCGGCAGCAAAGCTTGCTATGGGAGCAACCTTTGGTGTAGCTCTTTCGCTTGTGGTAATGGCAGGATCCGAGCTTTTCACTGGAAATAACCTGGTTATGTTCGCAGGACTTCTAAAGAAGAAGACAACATTGAGTAACTGCATTACCCTTTGGATTGTATGCTGGCTAGGAAATATGTGCGGTGGAGTGCTTCTGGCATTATTGTTCCATCTGTCAGGGCTAGGTAATGGACCTGTCGGTGACTTTATGGCCAAGACTGCGCTTGCAAAGATGTCTGCACCGGCAATTGAGCTTCTTTCCAGAGGTATTCTGTGTAACATGCTTGTATGTATTGCTGTATGGTGTGGCTTTAGATGCAAGACCGAAAGTGGTAAGCTTATAATGATATTCTGGTGTCTGATTGCTTTCTTTACAACTGGCTTTGAGCACAGTGTTGCCAATATGACGCTTTTGACCTATTCTCTTTTTAATCCTGCTGGGCAGGCAGTCAGCTTTGCCGGAGAGATGTACAATCTGTGCTGGGTTACATTAGGAAATATGATAGGTGGCATAGTGTTTGTTGCTCTTCCTTATTTTATATCTCAGCGTGATTGATTTTGAATTTGTCTGAAGGAGAAAGCATGATTATCAGCGATGAATTTAAGAAAAGGATCCGCAACAAAGAGGTGCTCGAGAAAGTATGCACAGCAAAAGAAGCCGCCAGCTTTATAAAGCCCAATATGACGCTTGGTGTCAGTGGCTTCGGCCTCTCTGGCTACACAAAGGTTGTGGCCAAGGAGCTGGCTGCTCGTGCAGAAGCCGGGGAACGTCTTAATCTGACTGTCTACTCAGGAGCCTCTACAGGAGATGATTTTGATGGAGTGCTGACCCGTGCCGGAGCCCTCTCCTGCCGCATGCCATACCAGAGCAACAAAGATCTGCGAAATGCTATAAATGAAGGAAAGATCAAGTATGTGGACCTGCCTATCAGCAACATGG
>JAEEGK010006169.1_pt1 | contig 28876 bp, 37 predicted proteins | sample 8958771 | NCBI WGS metagenome assembly JAEEGK01 (sample SAMN16246547, study PRJNA631951) | gut metagenome | biome: gut microbiome; feature: rumen; material: SC-attached | host: Bos | place: Iran: Karaj | collected 2018-10 | reverse complement strand
GTGTGCTGGGTGGTACCCGCCGCCGTTATGCCAGCGTAGGTGACATCATCGTCGTCTCTATCAAGAACGCGATCCCTACAAGTGACGTGAAGAAGGGTGCAGTATCAAAGGCTTTGGTTGTTCGCACGAAGAAGGAGATCCGCCGTGCTGATGGCTCGTACATCCGTTTCGACGACAATGCCTGCGTGCTGCTGAACAATGCAGGTGAGCTCCGTGGCAGCCGTATCTTCGGCCCTGTGGCACGTGAGCTCCGCGCCGTGAACATGAAGGTCGTTTCTTTGGCACCTGAAGTACTTTAACTTTTAAATTGTTTAGAGAAATGGCAAAGTTCAAGATTAAGAAGAATGATACCGTCATCGTCCTGGCCGGTGAGGACAAGGGCAAGACGGGTAAGGTGCTGAAGGTTCTGACCGACAAGCAGCGTGCACTCGTTGAAGGTGTGAACATGGTCAACAAGAGTGCCAAGCCGAGTGCCAAGAACCCTCAGGGAGGCTTCGTCAAGATGGAGGCTCCTATTCACATCTCAAATATTAGTTTGATTGATCCGAAGAGTGGCAAGGCTACCCGTGTCGCCATCAAGCGCGAGGGCAAGAAAGTCACACGTATCGCTAAAAAGTCAGGGGAGGAGATTAAGTAATGGCAAACACAGCACAGTTAAAGGCAGAGTATAAGGAGAAGATCGCTCCCGCTCTGAAGAAGCAGTTCAATTACACTTCGGCAATGCAGATCCCCGTCCTGAAGAAGATCGTCGTCAACCAGGGTCTGGGTGACGCCACACAGGACAAGAAGATCATCGAAGTGGCTATCAACGAGATCTCGGCCATCTGCGGACAGAAGGCAGTGGCTACCTATTCGAAGAAGGATATCGCCAACTTCAAGCTTCGTAAGAAGATGCCTATCGGCGTGATGGTGACACTCCGTCGTGAGCGTATGTATGAGTTCCTCGAGAAGCTCGTCCGCATCGCACTGCCCCGTATCCGCGACTTCAAGGGTATCGAGAGCAAGTTCGACGGCCGTGGCAACTACACACTGGGTATCCAGGAGCAGATCATCTTCCCGGAGATCAATATCGATTCAGTGGACCGCATCCAGGGTATGAACATCACCTTCGTGACCTCGGCTCAGACCGACGAGGAGGGTTATGCTCTTCTGAAGGCTTTCGGTCTTCCATTCAAGAACGCTAAAAAGGATTAAGAGATATGGCAAAGGAATCAATGAAAGCCCGCGAGGTGAAGCGCGCCAAGCTCGTAGCCCGCTATGCTGAGAAGCGTGCAGCCCTGAAGAAGATCATCGCTACGGCCGATGTGAACACGGAGGAGGGCGCCATGGCAGCCTACGAGGCAGCACGCAAGCTGCAGAGCATCCCCAAGAACGCCAACCCCATCCGTCTGCACAACCGTTGCAAGATCACGGGTCGTCCGAAGGGTTACATGCGTCAGTTCGGCCTCTCCCGTATCCAGTTCCGTGAGATGGCATCAAGCGGCCTGATACCCGGTGTGAAGAAGGCTAGCTGGTAAACAAGCAAAGACAAAGTGATTTATTAATATTGTCGGGGCAGTCCCGATTAATTAAAAACATTATTTTTATGACAGATCCAATAGCAGATTATCTGACCAGACTCAGAAACGCGATTATGGCTCATCACCGTGTCGTGGAAGTTCCTGCGTCTAACTTGAAGAAGGAGATTACGAAGATCCTCTTCGAGAAGGGTTACATCCTCAACTACAAGTTCGTCGAGGATGGTCCTCAGGGCACCATCAAGGTGGCTCTGAAGTACGACCCCGCAACTCGTGAAAACGCCATCAAGTGCCTCAAGAGAGTGTCTACTCCGGGCCTTCGTCGTTACACGGGTTACAAAGACATGCCGAGAGTTATTAACGGACTTGGAATAGCCATTATCTCCACGTCCAAAGGTGTCATGACCGACAAGGAGGCTGCTGCCCTGAAGATTGGCGGCGAGGTTCTTTGCTACGTCTATTAATAGGAGGATAGTATATGTCAAGAATAGGAAAATTGCCCATTAGTATCCCCGCAGGCGTTACAGTTGCTCAGGACAAGGACGGCATCGTGACCGTAAAGGGTCCCAAGGGAGAACTTTCACAGAAGGTCGACCCCTCTATCAAAATGAAGGTCGAGGATGGTCACATCACATTCGAGATCGACGAGAACAGCCCTGTGAACCTCAAGCAGAAGCAGGCTTTCCATGGTCTCTATCGTGCACTTGTCAACAATATGGTTGTTGGTGTGAGCGAGGGTTATAAGAAGGAGATGGAGCTCGTAGGTGTTGGTTACCGTGTGTCCAACCAGGGTAACATCATCGAGTTCGCCCTCGGTTATACGCACCCCATCTTCATCCAGCTTCCGAAGGAAGTGAAGGTTGAGACCAAGATGGAGCGTAACCAGAATCCTCAGATCATCCTCGAGTCATGCGACAAGGCACTGCTCGGTCTGATCTGCGCTAAAATTCGTTCTTTCCGCATGCCTGAGCCTTACAAAGGAAAGGGTATCTTGTTCAAGGGTGAGGTTATCCGTCGTAAGTCGGGTAAGTCTGCATCAGCTAAGTAATCTTGTGAATTGAAAATTGAAAATTGAAAATTGAAAATTAAAAGATTATGACAACGAAGAAAATAGAAAGACGAATTAAGATCAAATACAGAATTCGCAAGAACGTGTTCGGCACAGCCGAGCGTCCTCGCCTGAGCGTCTTCCGCAGCAACAAGCAGATCTATGCTCAGGTAATCAATGACTTGGAAGGCAAGACCCTCGTCTCTGCATCATCACTGGGTATGGAGGCCATGCCGAAGATCCAGCAGGCAGAGAAGGTCGGTGAGCTGCTGGCACAGAAGGCTCAGGAGGCAGGCGTCAGCGCCGTGGTCTTCGACCGTAATGGCTATCTCTATCATGGCCGTGTGAAGTCTCTGGCCGACGCAGCACGTAAAGGTGGACTTAAATTCTAAACGATTATGGCAATGAAAAATGTTAAAGTAAATAGTGACGTAGAGTTGAAAGACAGACTGGTTGCCATCAACCGTGTGACGAAGGTTACCAAGGGAGGTCGCACCTTTACATTCGCAGCCATCGTGGTTGTCGGCGACGGCAACGGCATCATTGGCTGGGGTCTGGGTAAGGCCGGCGAAGTGACCGCCGCCATCGCCAAGGGTGTAGAGGCAGCCAAGAAGAATCTCGTGAAAGTTCCTGTGCTCAAGGGTACGATCCCCCATGAGATGGAAGCCCGCTTCGGTGGCGCACAGGTGTTCCTGAAGCCGGCAGCTGCCGGTACTGGCGTGGTGGCCGGCGGTGCTATGCGTGCCGTGCTGGAGAGTGTCGGTATCAAGGACGTGCTGGCCAAGTCGAAGGGTTCTTCGAACCCCCACAACCTGGTGAAGGCTACCATCGTGGCCCTGAGCCAGATTCGCGATGCCTACACAGTGGCAGGAACCCGTGGTATCAGTATGGATAAAGTATTCAAAGGATAAAGGAGACAAAGACTATGGCAACAATTAAGATTAAGCAGATTAAGAGTAAGATCGGCTATCCTGTCGACCAGAAGCGCACACTTCAGGCCCTCGGCCTGCGCAAGATCTCTCAGGTTGTTGAAGTAGAGGACACTCCTTCAATCCGTGGTATGATCCGCAAGGTTCACCATCTCGTGACCATTATTGACTAATAGCAACAATTAAAAAGAAGATTCGATTATGAAACTGAATAATTTAAAGCCGGCAGAAGGCTCTACCCACTCTCGTCGTCGTATCGGCCGTGGACCTGGTTCAGGTCTGGGCGGTACTTCTACCCGTGGTCACAAAGGTGCCAAGGCCCGTTCTGGTTATAAGAGGAAGATTGGTTTCGAAGGTGGTCAGATGCCGCTGCAGCGTCGTCTTCCGAAGGGTGGCTTCAAGAACATCAACCACAAGGAGTACTTCGCTGTGAACCTCTCTACCCTGCAGAAGCTTGCAGAAGAGAAGAACCTCACCAAGATCGGAATCGCAGAGCTCGTGGCTGCTGGCCTGACCAATGGCAAGGAGCTCGTGAAGGTGCTTGGCATGGGTGAGCTGAAGGCCAAGGTCGATGTCGAGGCCAACGCATTCTCAAAGACTGCCGAGGAAGCTATCAAGGCAGTAGGTGGTAACGCAACAAAAATCTAAACAGTAATGAAGAAGTTTATAGAGACACTGAAGAACATCTGGAAGATCGAGGACCTGCGCCAGCGCCTCCTCATCACGCTTCTGTTCGTGGCGATTTATCGTTTCGGCTCGTTCGTGGTACTTCCCGGTATCAACCCGGCCATGTTGAGCCAGCTGCAGTCACAGACTGCCGGCGGTCTGATGTCGCTGCTCGATATGTTCTCCGGTGGTGCTTTTTCCAATGCTTCGATCTTTGCACTGGGAATCATGCCTTACATCTCTGCTTCTATCGTTATGCAGCTTCTCGCCGTGGCTGTACCTTATGTACAGAAGATGCAGCGTGAGGGCGAGAGCGGCCGTAAGAAGATCAGCATGTACACCCGTTGGCTGACAGTGGCTATCCTGCTGTTCCAGGCCCCGGGGTACCTGATGAACCTGAAGATGCAGGCAGGAGCAGCCCTTGCACCGGGCATCTCCTGGTCTGTCTTCATGGTACCGGCCGTCATCATCCTTTCCGCAGGAAGTATGTTCATCCTGTGGTTGGGTGAGCGCATTACCGATAAGGGTATAGGAAATGGTATCTCGCTGATCATCATGATCGGTATCATCGCCCGTCTGCCCCAGGCATTCATCCAGGAGCTGACGTCACGTTTCACCGCCATCTCTGGTGGTGGACTGGTGATGTTCCTCGTCGAGATCATCATTCTCTACGCAGTGGTGTGTGCATCCATCGTTCTGGTGCAGGGTGTCCGCAAGGTGCCCGTACAGTATGCCAAGCGGGTGGTAGGCAACCAGCAGGTAGGCGGTGCACGCCAGTACATCCCCCTGAAGCTGTTCGCTGCCAACGTGATGCCGATCATCTTTGCACAGGCGCTGATGTTCATCCCCCTCACGCTCGTGCAGTACTCTGCACCTGAGAATGCCAGCTGGTTCGTGCGTACGATGCTCGACCATCACAGCTGGACCTACAACATCATCTTCGCATTGCTGATCATCGCATTCACATATTTCTATACGGCCATTACGCTCAACCCGACGCAGATGGCCGAGGACATGAAGCGTAACAACGGATTCATCCCCGGTGTGAAGCCGGGTAAGGAGACGGCTGAGTACATCGACACCGTGATGTCGCGTATCACCCTCCCTGGTTCGCTGTTCATCGCCTTCATCGCTGTGATGCCTGCTCTGGCAAGCCTGCTCAACGTGCAGGACGCCTTCTCTCAGTTCTTCGGTGGTACCTCTCTGCTGATTCTCGTCGGTGTGGTGCTCGACACACTCGCACAGATCGAGAGCCATCTGCTGATGCGCCACTACGACGGTCTGCTCTCCTCCGGCCGTATCCACGGCCGTGGCATGGCGGCTTATTAATCTTCTATGAAGATCTACCTGAAGACTGAAGATGAGATTGAGCTGATGCGCCAGGCCAACCAACTTGTTGGTAAGACCCTTGGCGAATTGGCAAGACATATCAAGCCTGGAGTAACGACCCTCCAGTTGGACAAAGTCGCCGACGAGTTCATCCGTGACCACGGTGCCGTCCCGACGTTCAAGGGGTTCCCTAATCCATATGGAGGGCCGTTTCCTGCCAGCATCTGTACGTCGGTCAATGATGTCGTCGTACATGGAGTGCCCAACGGGCAGACAGTGCTCAAGGAGGGAGACATCATCTCCATCGACTGTGGCACACTCCTCAACGGCTTCAATGGCGACTCCTGCTACACATTCTGTGTGGGCGAAGTCTCCGACGAAGTACGGCAGCTGCTGAAGACCACCCGGGAGTCGCTCTATCTGGGTATTCAGCAGGCGGTGGCAGGTCATCATCTGGGCGATATCAGCAGTGCTGTCCAGGACCACTGCGAGGCACAAGGTTATGGTATAGTGCGCGAGCTTACCGGTCATGGCATCGGTCGTGAGATGCACGAAGACCCCCAGGTGCCCAACTATGGCAGACGAGGCAATGGCGTGATGCTGAAAGCCGGCATGTGTATCGCCATTGAGCCGATGGTCACGATGGGCGACCGCGCGGTGTGGCTCGACCAGGACCGATGGTCCGTACGAACCCGCGACGGGAAGCCCGCAGCCCACTTCGAGCACACCATTGTCGTCAGGCGCGGCCAGGCTGAGATCTTATCATCCTTCGAGGAGATTGCAGAAGAAAAATTATATTAGAATATATGGCAAAACAATCCGCTATTGAGCAGGACGGAACGATCGTCGAGTCACTGTCGAACGCGATGTTCCGGGTAGAACTGGAGAATGGAGTACAGATCATTGCGCATATCTCAGGTAAGATGAGAATGCACTACATCAAGATCCTCCCTGGAGACAAGGTGAAGGTCGAGATGAGTCCCTATGATCTGACAAAAGGACGAATTGTATTCAGATACAAATAAACAAAAGAACAAATATGAAGACAAGAGCATCATTGAAGAAGCGCACCCCCGATTGCAAGATCGTACGTCGCAAGGGACGCCTGTTCGTAATCAACAAGAAGAACCCGAAGTATAAAATGCGTCAGGGTTAATGTTAAATAAGCATAAAATGTGCGGAGGTTTGAGAAAATCTTCGTACCTTTGCATGCTTTTTAGCAGAATTTCGAGATTTTAAGTTATTTATTTTATCTTTTTTATTAACAAATGGCAATAAGAATTGTTGGAGTAGATTTGCCCCAGAATAAGCGTGGCGAAATCGCATTGACCTATATCTATGGTATCGGTCGAAGTAGTTCAGCAAAGATATTGGATAAGGCAGGCGTGAGCCGCGACCTGAAGGTCAACGAATGGAGTGACGACCAGGCAGCCAAGATCCGTGAAATCATCGGCGCTGAATTCAAAGTGGAAGGTGATCTCCGCAGTGAGATCCAGTTGAACATCAAGCGACTGATGGATATTGGTTGCTATCGTGGAGTCCGTCATCGTAATGGTCTTCCCGTTCGCGGTCAGAGCACCAAGAATAATGCTCGTACCCGTAAGGGAAAGAAGAAGACTGTTGCAAACAAGAAGAAGGCCACGAAGTAAAATTATTGTTTACAGTTTAAAGTTTACAGTTTACAGTTATGGCAAAGAAAACAGTCACATCCAAGAAGAGAAACGTGCGTGTCAACGCCATTGGCCAGCTCCACGTTCATAGTTCTTTTAATAATATTATTGTGTCCTTGGCTAACGACGAGGGTCAGGTGATCTCCTGGTCTTCAGCCGGTAAGATGGGCTTCCGTGGTTCTAAGAAGAACACCCCGTATGCTGCCCAGATGGCCGCCGAGGATTGTGCCAAGGTCGCTTACGACCTGGGTCTGCGCAAGGTGAAGGCCTATGTGAAGGGTCCCGGTAACGGCCGTGAGTCAGCTATCCGCGCCATCCATGGTGCAGGTATCGAGGTGATGGAGATCATCGACGTGACGCCGCTGCCCCACAACGGATGTCGTCCCCCAAAGCGTCGTCGTGTTTAATTGAATTATTTTTTATAGATTATGGCAAGATATATAGGACCGAAATCAAAGATTGCGCGTCGTTTTGGAGAACCCATCTTCGGCGCAGACAAAGTTTTGTCCCGCAGGAACTTCCCCCCGGGACAGCATGGCAATAACCGTCGTCGCAAGATGTCGGAGTATGCAGTCATGCTGGCAGAGAAGCAGAAGGCCAAGTATACCTATGGAGTGCTTGAGCGCCAGTTCCGTATTATGTTTGAGAAAGCTGCCAAGGCTGACGGTATCACCGGTGAGGTGCTCCTCCAGCTCCTGGAGAGCCGACTCGACAATGTGGTGTTCCGTCTGGGCATCGCTCCCACACGTGCAGCTGCCCGTCAGCTGGTGGGTCACAAGCACATTACTGTCGACGGCAAGGTCGTGAACATCCCCTCATTCCAGGTGAAGCCCGGTATGATCGTGGCTGTTCGTGAGAAGTCAAAGTCTCTCGAAGTGATCGAGGCCGCCCTTGCTGGATTCAACCACAGCAAGTATCCCTGGATTGAATGGGACGAGAACGTGAAGGGTGGCAAGTTCCTGCACAGACCCGAGCGTGCTGACATCCCTGAGAACATTAAGGAACAGTTAATCGTTGAGTTGTACTCTAAGAACTAAAATCATTTGAATTAATGGCGATATTAGCATTTCAAAAGCCCGATAAAGTCGTAATGTTGGAGTCCAGCGAGAAGTTCGGCAAGTTCGAATTTCGTCCTCTGGAGCCCGGTTTCGGTGTGACCATCGGAAACGCGCTGCGCCGCATACTTCTTTCATCGCTCGAGGGCTATGCCATCAACACGGTACGCATTGCCGGTGTTGAGCATGAGTTCTCCTCAGTACCTGGTGTAAAGGAAGACGTGACCAACATGATCTTGAACCTGAAGCAAGTGAGGTTCAAGCAAGTCGTAGAAGAATTCGAGAACGAGAAAGTCAGTATCACGGTCGAGAATTCTACCGAATTCAAAGCCGCAGACATAGGCAAGTATCTGACCGGATTTGAGGTGCTGAATCCCGATTTGGTGATTTGTCATTTAGATTCGAAGGCATCGATGCAGATTGACCTGACCATCAACAAAGGCCGTGGCTACGTTCCCGCTGATGAGAATCGCGAGTTCTGTACCGACGTCAATGTCATCGCCATCGATTCCATTTACACGCCGATTCGTAACGTGAAGTACGCTGTAGAGCCCTATCGTGTCGAGCAGAAGACCGACTACGACAAGCTCGTGCTTGAAGTTACGACGGATGGTTCCATCCACCCGAAGGATGCCCTGAAAGAGGCCGCCAAGATCCTCATCTACCACTTCATGCTCTTCTCCGATGAGAAGATCACCCTCGAGAACACAGACACCGAGGGCAACCAGGAGTTCGATGAGGAGATCCTGCACATGCGCCAGTTGCTCAAGACCCGTCTCGTCGACATGAACCTCTCCGTTCGTGCTCTCAATTGCCTCAAGGCTGCTGATGTCGAGACCCTGGGCGACCTGGTACAGTACAACAAGACCGACCTCCTGAAGTTCCGCAACTTCGGTAAGAAATCGCTCACTGAGCTTGATGATTTGCTCGAGAGTCTGAATCTGTCGTTTGGAACCGATATTTCCAAGTATAAACTGGACAGGGAGTAAGACCGCGAGGCCATTACGAATTGCCCAATAAAATCAAGAAACAAAAATGAGACATAATAAGAAATTCAATCATCTGGGTCGTACTGCATCGCATCGCCAGGCTATGCTTGCCAACATGGCCATCTCGCTGATCATGCACAAAAGAATCACTACGACCCTCGCCAAGGCAAAGGAACTCAAGAAGTATGTAGAGCCCCTGGTCACAAAGGCCAAGGACGACTCCACCAACTCTCGCCGCGTCGTGTTCAGCTACCTCCAGAACAAAGAGGCCATCAAGGAACTCTTCGGTGAGGTGGCTCAGAAGGTGGGCGATCGTCCCGGTGGTTACACCCGCATCATCAAGCTCGGCACCCGTCAGGGCGATGCTGCTCAGGTGTGCTTCATCGAGCTCGTTGACTTCGATCCTGAAATGGCGAAGGATACCAAGAAGAAGTCTACTCGCCGCTCTCGCAAGTCAGCCCCCAAGGCAGAGGCAGCAGCCCCCGCAGAGGCTCCTGTAGCTGAGGAGGCCAAGGCAGAGGCTTCCGTAGAGGAAGCGCCTGCAGCTGAGGCTGAAGAGCCCAAGGCCGAGTAAGATATATTCCCCTCAATAAGAAAATCCTGGGACGCACCGCCGCTCCAGGATTTTTTTTGTCACACAGAAATCACAGAAATCACAGAAAGTGCCTTCGGCACAGGCTGCGCATAATAAGCGAAGCGAAAATTTCCGTGATTTCTGTGATTTCTGTGTGACCTATTAATCTGTGTGCCATAAATAAATTTCTGCGCTTTCTGCGCTTTCTGCGGGACCTATTAATCTGTGACATCTGTGTGAGTTTTCTCTGTGAGACGTTCCAGATACTCCTTACATTTCGCCTTGAGCTTACTCGAGTCCTTCAGCTTCTCCACCGCCTTCCGGAGCCTCTCCTCCGCCTCAGTCACCCCTTCCTCCAGCTTCACTGCCGCCAGATACATCGGCAACGCCAGTTCTGCCTCACTGGCAGGCGTAAACCCCTTAAACGTCTTCAGCCTCTCCCGAGCTCTCCTCAGCTCCGAGAGCAACAGGTAATACTCATTCTCCTGCTGATACTTATCCGGAATCTCAAACAGCAGCCTCTCCGCCGTCTCCATCAACAGCTTCTTATCCTTTTCAATATTTTTCGAAGGCTTCTCTCTCAAGGAGGTATCCTCGCTCCTCGCTCTACGCTCCTCACTCCTCGCTTTCGGCAACTCCAGCATATCCGGGCTGATCTCCACGGCTGCCGCAATGAACCCCGGAATCTGCACCACCAGCTGCCTGTTCCGTTTGCCCTTGATCCTCATGATCACACCTTCCCGTCCGTCATACAGGCCACCCTTGATCCTGATCCGGTCACCAGCCTGCAGGCTGATCTCCTCAGGTCTGAAATACGTCACGTGCTCCTCATGACTCTCTGTCACGGCGATGAAGTCCTCCATCTCCTTCGTGGGCACAGTCAGATAGTCCTCCTTGTTCGAGAACGTCGACCGTCTGATATACACCGGATAATGTGCCTCCAGCAGATAGTCCTTCACCTCCTCCAGAGTCCCTTTGGCAAAGATCAGGCCGCTCAGCGCAGGCACCAGAGCCCTCTGCTTTTGTCCCCTGACGGTCTTCACCGTATATCGCAGAGGCACAAAGGCCCCCAGTCCGTACTTCCGCACGTCATCCCTCACCCTCAGTTCCCGCTGCTGAATCGTACATCCCAGCGAATACCAGATCTGTTCTTCCCTATTTGCACTCATACCGCCTGCAAAGATAGTGCAAATCGAATGAAAAACCAAATTTTATTTGGGAAATATTTTTTTTGCAGGGCTCTGCCCTGCAGGGTCACATCCACCTTATCCTCCTTCTTGCGTCCCTTCGGTAGCAAGCGGCAAAGCCGAGCGGTCCTAAGGAGGATCTCGAACCACTCTCCAAGCCTCTCGCCAATCGTTGGCAAGAGGATGTAACTGATTCCGAGGGAAACCCTCTCCATCAGAGTTTTGGTATGGCTCTCAAGCTTTCGCCCCTACGGGGTTCGCCATTTCTTTCCTACATCCCTGCTGTCGCCGCCCCTTGCAAAGGGGCTCACATTGAGGCAGATTACTACCCATGGCTCACTTCGGCGCAGAAGAGAGCCTGTGCGCCAGCCGAGAAAAACTCATCGCGTGTCCCGCGATACCAAAACGGAAGAAAATCGTCGGTTTCTGCGATTTTCTGTGTTAAGCCTCCCAATATAGGGGGAGGTTTGGAGGGGGTGGATGTCTCTTTGCTTCTTTCTCTGCGCCAGAGAAAGTAAGGAATCCGTCCTCCTTAGGACAAGGAGGATAAGGTGGTTGTGACCCCTGCAGGGGAATCCCTGCATTCTCAAGACCTTCTGAATGAATGATAAAATGAATATTTTATGCAAAATATTTGTTTTTATCTTATAAAAGTTGTACCTTTGCAGCGGAAAAATGGAACCGGTTCCCCTTGGTTCCCATCTTTTCTGTTTATTAAAAAATATTAATTATTCCCTAACGGGCTGATTGTCACGTATATATAATCACCCGCGAGGAAGAGAAGTTATGTACTTCAGAAAAAATAAGTTATTATGCTAAACAATAAGGTCGTTTTGATTACCGGCGGAACAGGTTCCTTTGGCAACAAGTTCGTAGAGACGATACTCCGCGATTACCCCAACGTGAAGAAGATTGTGATCTATTCACGCGGCGAGTTGAAACAGTACAACATGAAGCAGAAGTATCCCCAGAAGGACTACCCCATGCTTCGCTACCTGATTGGCGATGTCCGCGATGCCGAGCGCCTGAAGATGGCCTGCGAGGGCGTCGATGTGATCATCCATGCAGCCGCCATCAAACAGGTCGACACCGCAGAGTACAACCCCCGTGAGTGCATCAAGACCAATGTCAATGGCGCCGTCAACGTCATCGATGCAGCCCTGGCCTGTGGCGTGAAGGATGTCGTTGCCCTGAGCACCGACAAGGCCTGCGCCCCCATCAACCTCTATGGTGCCACCAAGCTGACCAGCGACAAGCTCTTCATCGCCGCCAACAATATCAAGGGCTCCAGAGACATCCGTTTCTCCGTGGTCCGTTATGGCAATGTGATGGGCTCGCGCGGCTCAGTCATCCCCCTCTTCATCAAGTTGAGAGACGAGGGCGCCAAGGAGCTGCCCATTACCGACATGCGCATGACGCGTTTCAACATCTCCCTCCAGGAAGGAGTCGACCTGGTCATGTGGGCCCTGGGCCATCACCTCGGTGGAGAGCTCTTTATCCCGAAGATCCCCTCCTACAAGATCACCGATGTCGCCAAGGCCATCGCGCCGAACCTCCCCCTCAAGGAGATCGGCATCCGTCCGGGCGAGAAGCTCCACGAGGAGATGATCACCCCGACCGACTCCCTCAGCACCATCGACATCGGCAAGTACTATGCCATCCTGCCCTCCGTCTCATTCCGCTATGAAGTCGAAGACTACCTGAAGCACCACCATGGCAAGTTCGTGCCCCAGGGTTTCTATTTCGCCTCCGACAACAACCAGGACTGGGATACCGTCGAAACCCTCCGCGCCAAATTCTCCCAGGTCATCCCCGGCTTCGAGGTCAAGTAACCCCCTCCAAGGCTAAGGTCTTAGGTTCTTGAAGTAGTCGCGGTAGACGCGGGCATCAAAACAGGGACAGGCCTTGTGGACACCCTCCAGCTCACAGTGCCCGACGATCTCGGCATCGGGATAGTCGAACTTCAACGAGGTGAGCAGCGTTTGGAGGGTCAGCTTCTGGGCTGGTGTGCGGGTGTCGGCGGCACGCCCCTTCTCGTCGAGGCCGCCCTCGTAGCAGATGCCGATGGAGTGGGCATTATAATGCCTGGCATGGGCACCGACCATCTCTTCAGGCCGTCCGAAGTGCAACTGTCCGTCGCGGGTGATGTAGTAGTGGTAGCCGCAGCACTTCCAGCCTTTGGCTTTGTGCATCTGGTCGAGCAGCTCCATGGAGATGTGCTGGTTGGGCCTTGAGGCCGTACAGTGCAGAACGATTAAATCAATTTTTCTCATAGTTCATAAAGAATTAGTAAAGTTTAGAGGTTCATGCAGCTCTGCATGAGGAAGGTTGACACGAAGGCGGTAATGACCGTCAGGATAAAATTCGCAATTTTATTAATCGTTTCTCGTTTCATAAAGTTGAAATTTTTAAAAGTTACAATATATTTTGCAGGGCTGCGCCCTGCTGGATCTGTCCTTTTCTCTGGCGCAGAGAAAAGAACTAAAAGAGACATCCACCCCTTCCAAACCTCCCCCTATATTGGGAGGCTTAACACAGAAAATCGCAGAGACCGACGATTTTCTTCCGTTTTGGTATCGCGGGACACGCGATGTCTTTCTTTCGGCTGCCGCACAGAGTGAGCCCCTATGAGGACCTTCGTGCTCTTATCTTTCTCGCTGCTCTTTTCTGCGCCAATGTGAGCCCCTTTCCAAGGGGCGGCGACAGCAGGGATGTAGGAAATCATGGCTCGCCCGTAGGGCACAGGCTTTGCGAGCCATACCAAAACCCTGATGTAGGGTGGTCTCCGCCCGGAGTCAGTTACATCCCTTCCATATAGGGAAGGGCTTGGGATAGGTGGATGTCTCTTTCGTTCTTTCTCTGCGCCAGAGAAAGGACAGATCACTCAGGGCAGCGCCCTGAGAAAAAATCAGCCCTGGCCGGGAGTGGCATCAGGATCAGCCTGGGCGACGGCGATGCCATAGGTCGAGATAGGCACCTTCTCCTGATACCGCTTCTCCTTGCCGGAGATCACCTTCTTGATCGACTTCACGACGTAGCCCCATTCGAAGATACAATAGTCCTTCAGAGCCTTTGAGGTGAGCTTCTCACCCTTCGTGTTCTCGGGCTGGAAATTGAGGTGAATACCGTTGATCATGGCAGCAGGACCGCCGGAGATGGCATCCGTGATGTTGGCCTTACCGAGCTTCTGACTGTTGACTGCCGGGGTGAACGTGCCGAGGCCGTCGAGCTTCACGGGCTGACCCTGGGCAACGAGTTCCTTCATACAGTCGACCATCTGCTTGATGACGAGCTCACACATCTGTTCACTGGCAATCTTACCGTGCTCAGTCATGTGTCGGCAGAAGCCTTTCAGGTTAATTGGTTCTTTACGATCGATCTCGGCGAAATACTTGCCGTAAGCCGTCGAATCGTCATTGGTGTTTTGGCGAAGATTAATCACCATTGGAATGTTTGAACGAGCCATTTTTTTTAGTTGAGAGTTGAGAGTTGAGAGTTGAGAGTTAAGAGTGTCGGGGTGAGGTAAGCGGGAGAAAGGTGCCTGGTTTCTCCGAGAAAGGTCTAACCTTTCCGGCAGAAAGGGCTAACCTTTCTTGGGCCCATCCGCGTGGTCACTTTGACATAGTACGCTGCATCCTGAATGCAATTGCAAAGGTACGACATCCCGGAACGCCATTGGCGGGTTATGGCAGGTTAGCATAAAGGAAAATCAGAAATCAGGCGGAATTTCGGTCACACGCGTCCATTTGCCATTGAAATAAGTCGACAGCTGCAGTTCCCGGATCAGATTCCGATAGAGCGGCGACATGGTGGCGGCCTTCGGGTCCTGCAGTTCGGGAGGCAGGTCGATGCAGTAGTCCTCGCAGACATACTTCACGGCCTGTGGCGGCAGTAGCCTGGCGTGAGGGTTGATGCCCATCTCTTCGAAGATGTGGCGACGGGAAGCAAGATAGCGGGAAAAAGTCCTGTCGGAAACCCCCGCAAGTTTGGCCAGCTGACGTTTGCTGACAAACCGATGACGGTCATAAATATTAATCATGTTCTTATGTCAATAAAAAGGCGCCGAGGTCGATGCACTGCTCTTTCTGTGTGGGAGATGCCCGATCCTCGAGCAGGCGGCTGACAGATATGTCGATGCCATACTTCCGGGCCTCCTTCGCCACGGAGAGCCAGAGCAGATAAGTGTCACCCGTCGGGTCGGTGGCAGGGAAGCAGACGACATGATGCCCCTTGAGTGGCAGGAACAGCCGCTCGTTGAGGTTCGCCAGATACCCAGTCGCCATCCACAGATACTTCGGGAACCGTTCACTCAGCACCACGCATGACCGCACCGACTCCACCACACAGATAGTTTCTGATTGTCTCGCTGAAATCGCTGAAATCGCAGATATTTTGCTGCGTATGGCAAACTTCAAAGGAGTTCTTTCTGCGCTTTCTGCGCTTTCTGCGAGACTTAATAAATCTGCGCTTTCTGCGCTTTCTGCGAGACTTAAGAGATGCTGGCCGAAGAGGCAGTGCTGCGGGCACCACTGCCGGTCGATGAGCCCCCGCTCCTTCAGGAGCACCGACGCCCACGAGTCGCCGACCATGCCGTCCCTGACCCGCTGCCGGTCATCAATCATCCAGAACACCGTCTCGTTGCTACGGCTCCTGCCGAGCAGATAGCGCTGGGCCGCCCGCCGCATACCATCCTGAGAGATCAGCCCGGCAGTCACAGACTCCTGGCAGAAGCGCGAATCCGTGCTGAGCATCTTCCCGACCATCGGTTGCAGCAGCTGTTCCGTGGTCAGAAAAGACGCCCTGAGATGTCGGAACGAGTGAGAAAACAGTTCTTCGAATTTCATAATTGTTGAAAGGATAGGGAAATGAGGGGAGGCTCCACCTCTTTGGAGCAGCCGGAGCCCCCCTCTATGGCCCCCTATAAGGGGGGCCTAAAGAGGAGGGGCTGCTCAGTAGGGCGGCGCCTCGTCCGTCGGCATCAGGTCGAGCTCGACCGCCGGCGTGGCCTTCGGGGGCAGCGTCCAGACGCTCTTACCGTTGCGGTCCCGGGTGTTGATGATCACCCGCTGGTTCTTAGCCTGTAGGAAGAGGTTGTTCCAGTATCCCGTCTCCTTACAGCCGAGCACCTCCATCGCTTTCTGCTGCAGGGGCGTATAGAAGAGCGGTCCGTTTTTGAGCACGTCATAGAAGAGGCTCCTGATGTCAACGGTCATTTCACCATCGGTCCAGTTGACATACGCATCGTTCATGTGAGGGTAGCTCTTTTTCCCAGAAGCGTTGTCGGCAGTGGTCACCGGTCCGTCTGAATGATGCGGCATACCATCGTCGTCGACCACGAAATAAAGCAGTTGGTCCATGCGGTATCGGCGACTGAACACCTGCTCCACGGCGAAGATGATCTCCGGTTTGAGCAGCTCGCAGGCATACACCTCGAACGACTTGTTGTTCAGCTCCGTGCCAATCCATCCCCTGGGGTTGCGGTCTTCCGCTCCCTTGTTCTGGTGGATGGCGCATACGATACAGCAGTCATACGCTTGAGCCGTCTTCATCAGGTTCTCAACGACGTCCTTCACGGTGGAACCGTCGTTGATGTCGCGGATCAGGTCGCAGATACCATCCACGACCACCAAGTCGGGACGACAGTGGTCGACGGCACGCTCCAAGAGTTCCATACGTGCTGAGAAGTCCAGGCTGCGCGAGTTGAAGATGTCGTACATCTCGTCTTGGAAACAGCCCTGCCCGTCGGTGGCCATCGGTCGGATCCTGTCGGCGATGATCTCCCGGGTGCTCTGTCGGCACTGCTCGGTATCATACCACAGGCATTTCAGCGGCGTCGAGTCTGCTGCCCGTCTGATGCCAATGACATCCTTGTCCGCGGTGCAGGCGGTCATCAGCAGCGAGAGAAAGAACGTCTTTCCCGACTTCGGCTTACCGGTGACGGTCACCACCTCTCCCCTCGGGAAGCACGGTTTGCCGAGCATGTTAAACAGGAATTCCAATGGTGGTAGGTCCATGTCAGGCGTAATGCGTAGCTTTTGGAGCATCTCCAGCATTTTAGCTTTCCGTCGCGCCTCTTCCCGTTCTTGCGGAGTCATGGCAGCCATCTCCACCTCCGCTTCTACCATTTGATTACTTGTCTTGTCCATAATTAATCAGTTTTATCTGTGTAATCTGCGGTTTATTATTTTCTGTGATTTCTGTGATTTCTGCGTGACATAATATATCTGTGAGATCTGTGTGACAAAAATAGCAATAATATAGCAAGTAACCAAACAATTGCCCTATAGCAGATTAGGGCAGAATTTAATATAATCAAACAAACATTTATGGAATTTTACAATGATTTAGAACTCCGCAGGCAGCTCTCCGAAGCCATGGTGAGCCGCTTGCACGAACTGAAGGTGACCGAGTCAGCCTTCGTTCGCAGCGAAGGTCTCTATCACGGGACCTTTGCCAGTATCTAATCTGGAAAGTATCCGAAGTTCTCCAAGCTCCGGATGATGTTCGCCGCCCTCTCCCGAATCGGCCGTGAGCAAGTCCTCAAAGGCCGTCGCACCCTCCGCGATTGTGAACAATGGGAGCACCGCCTCCAGCATCTCCTCCTCCCCCCCGCCCCAATTCCATAAAATGAAGATGATTCCTCTCTGCGCCAGAGCGCTCGGCTTTGCCGCTTGCCGCTCGGCTTTGCCGCTTTCCACCGAAGGGACGAAAGAACCAACGGGACGCAAGAATGAATGAAAAAAATGAATGAAAATATGTTTTCTTTGTTTGAAGATGGCTATTTTGAGGACGCAAGAATCAAACGAATAAGAAAGATTCGTGTAATTCGTGTTCAAAAAGAAAAACGATATAACAAGATATGACTCAACTCAGTGATAAAGACCGCAAGGCCCAGATGGCCGATATGAAATCCTTTGACGAGCAGATGCCCTGCGTAGGAATTTTCTGGTACGATATGGAAACAAAATCCTTCTTTGGGGTGCGTAAAAAGGAAATCACGCCCAAGATGGTAGAGGAAGCCGCAGAAAAGGGTGTCCCCTTCATCAACTATCCCCACCTGCATCGGCAGGTATGGATGAAGGAGTACTTCCGTGCTCAAGCCAAGAACGAGGAAACCAAGTTCACTGGCGACTATACCCAAGTACCCCGTGGTCGTGTCGCTTGGAACGTCAACAAGTTCATTGTCCTCGTAGGCCGTTGGGCAGAACCTATTCAGGAAGAGCTCACTACACTTATAGAGCAAGAATTCGCGCTCCCGTATTTCGAATTTGTCTATGACCCCCATTGGGATCTCGGTCATGGCTGGTCTGGCGACATGCCCAAATAATCTGGGGTTTCACACCCCATACCCCGTGGTGTTTTTGCATGGTAATAGATTATATAAGACTGCGATTAAGCGAGTACAGACGAGAGCTCGCTTTCAGTCTGTCGAACCGATGGAACAGCGAGAGGAGAGCAAAGCTTGCTTAGGCTATCCCGAGTTGTGACAGAGGTCGATGTAATCATCGTGAGCAGTCTCGACCGCAGGTCAAGGTTTTAATCCACGCGCCAGCCGATAAACAATCAATGGCTCACCCTTTAGGGCGAAAGCTTGGATTAGGAGGAATAATGATGGATAGACTGACAACGAACAAACAGTATGACGAGGCAAAGGCCCGTGTCGAGCAGCTGATTGCAGAAGCAACTGCAAAAGGCCTGCTTGAACCCGATATGGATAACGACTATACACGGGAGATTTCCCTGTTGAGTCAGCAGATGGCTGCTTATGAGGACAGATGACTGGCCGCAGACGCATATCTATGTCCTTTGCCAAGCGCCTCTACTCCAAGCTCGGCATCAATGCCGATCTCATCCTTGAATACGCATAAAAGTCCCTATAATATGGCAGAGTTTCAGATTAAAATTTCTCAAGAACAACATGCTATGTTGCTCTCTTGTTTAGGCAGTGAGGAAGCCATTCATGAATACATCCAGTCCTATATAGACAGGAAAATCCAGGAGATCCTAAATCTTAAGGGAACCAAGAAAGATGGACCTCTCAGAACCAACTGTCACAGTTCCTGAAAGGATTTAAAGTAATTCCCACCCTAAACGGTTTTCACAGATTCTTTTGCCGCTTATAAAAAAGTCCGTTAAGGTTATAACGAGCAAGAACCATGACTCACGCTGATTCTATATGGGCAAAAGCCCTTGAGTCGCATTCTGACAGTTTGCAGAGTAAAGTTGATTTACTGCAGGCAAAACTTGATGGTTTGCAGGACAAGACAGATCTACTTTATAATGTTATTGAACCTGCTAATAGTAGTATAAGCAACCAGCTTACTACTATTTCCGTAATTTTAGGTGTAGTTGGTCTTATTATTACGGTCTTTGGTATATGGTTAAGTATCCATATTAGTAAGAAGAAGAAAGAAATTGATGAAATTGCGAATACTGTAGAGAAAGAAAAAGAATCTGTGATAAAAATGGCCAAGAAAACAGAAAAACTTGACCAGCATATACGTAAAAATCTAAGCGACCTTTATAAGGATCTTCGAAACGAAGAAACAAATGCTCTTCTTGAGAGACTTATTATAGAGCCGCGAGATATTTCAAATCTATCTGATTTACTTCTAACAAGATCTCTATCAGAGGAAGAATTCCCTAAATTGAAAGATGCTTTCTTAAAGTATCTTGAAGAACAAGGCGACCAAATAGAAGTAGTCACAGCCAATGGTATTGGTAGTGAGAATTATTTAGGATTATTATTTCAGCATTTCTTTTATAGAAGTATAAAGGATGACTTTATTAGGCCAAGACTGATTGATCATTTTCATCAATTATTTGAAATGGCTTTTAAACGTGACATGATAAAGTCAACTGAAGATTTATGCAAAGCCCTATCTGATGAAGACTCATCTTTTAACAAAGAAGATGTATTGGTTGACTACCTGAAGGCTCTCAACAATTCTAAACATAAGTCTTTGTCAGAACTGAAGAATATTTTTGAACAGAATATAACCCCTCAATCACTCTTACAGAGTGCAAAAAATCGCTGTACTGAAGATCAAGTATATTTAGAGCTCTTTGGTGTCACTTCACCTGACGGTGGCGAGACCACTCCTCAGCAGAATGGAGAAAACTAGATAAAAGGGTTTCACATGTTTTTGGACGCTTACAATTGAGTGCTTACTAAAATAGTATCTGTATGCATATTGAAAGTCTTCACGTTAACAATGTTGGACCGTTCGACCAATTAGATGTAGAGTTCAACCGTAAGCGTCCAATTTTCACATCTTGCATAGCTCCGAGCTAACCGCTACCTTTGCACGACCTTTTTTTAAGATTATGTGCAGTAGTGAAGATTGTGAAAAGCTGTGGTTCCTCTACAAACTTGAGGGCGAGCCTAAAGGAGTTTCGATAGAGCAGTTCTGCATCAAGCAGGGCGTACCCTATCAGGTGTTCAACAAATGGTTCCGTAATCGAAAGAAACGGATTGTGCCGGTTGAGATTGTCGGTCGTGATGAAGATCTTAAGCCAGCGGACAAGCCTGACGAGAAGAAAGTCAGCGCACCCCCAAAAGGAGCACAGGTCAGGTATGTAAAGCTGATCTTCGGGAACGACTTGAGGATTGAGAAGAAGAATGACTTCATCAATTTCATATATGGTCAGCTTAAGGAGAGGGAGGCTCAGAACGAAGCCCTCCACTCTAAGCTCGACGCTCAGATGGAGCGATTTGACAGGCTGCAGGCCTCGCTCGATGTTATCAGTCGCCAGCTTACCGAGTCGAACAAGATGAAGGAAGTCCTGCAGAAGGGCTTTGATAATATGCATGTTCAACTGGATCAGATGAAGGATGAACTCGTAAAGACCCAGAAAGAGCTGCGCAAGTCTCAGCGTGAGGCAAAGAAGTACAGGGAGCTGTATGAGGTGCTTCGCGACGAGAAGTTTGTCACCAAGAGCCAGAAGTCGAAACAGAACAGGATCAAGGGACGGGATGATGAAAAAGATGATTGGGACGGAACTACTGCACCAGAGTCTGCTACGCCAACCGAATCCAACACCGACACTGATTCAACCCCAGCTGAAACGGAAAGCCCTTTATCAGAGACCAATGATGAGAGGCAGCCTGAGCCCCGCCCGTACCGTCAGGGAAAGAAATATGAGACGATGCATGCCGATGGAGCCAAGAAAGCCTACAGGTGCGACCGCTCACTGATACCGGAAGGTTGCAAGATTACGAAAGTGGAATTCCGTCAGAGGATACATGAAGAGAAGCGGCTGGTAACCGTACTCTGTGAGTATATCACCTATGTTGATACTGAAGGCAAGGCTCATACGAAATACTTCCCCGTGAAGAATCTTGCAACAGCCATAGTCGGCCAGGAGTCGAAAGAGGAACTCGGCCTCGACGAGGATGTGGAAATGATGGAAGGTGCGGCACCGGAAAGTCTCCCTGGAACCCATGCTACGATAGACATGCTTGTTGAGCTTGTTTTCAACAAATACATGATGGAGACTCCTGTGTATCGCGAGATGACACGCCTGATGGAAAAGCGTTTTAAGACATGCCGCCAGACAGTCCTGAACTGGCTGAAGAAGGGTGCAAAACATCTCAATCACATAATCCCCATACTAAAGGAGATAGCTCTGGAGAAGGACTCCATCGTGCACTGTGACGAGACATGGTGCCGGGTTAAGATACGGGACAAATACAAGAAAGCTTACATCTAGTGCCTGGTGAATAAGTCGGCGAAGATAGTCATCTTCTTCTACGACAATGGAAGCCGTGGGCGTAAGGTTCTGACAGACTTTATCGGTGAGGCGGAGATAGCAGCCCTGCAGTCGGATGCCTACAATGTATATAAGTATCTGGACAGCGAGCTTACCGAGGTAGAGCACATCTGCTGTATGGCACACGTGAGGGCTCGCTTCCTGAAAGCCCTCATCCAGGGAAAGGACGAAAGGGCAAGATACTTTCTCGACAGGATCAATGAGCTATATGCGATGGAAGCCTTTTACAAGAAGAACAAATTCCCGCCAGACAGGATAAAAGAGGAAAGGCACAATGCAAGAACGATAGAGTTAATCACAGAGATGAGGATGGAGCTGACAAGGCTGCTGACAAGTGAAGAACAGAAGAGTGACTTGTTGACAAAGGCCATTAACTATCTCGACAACTCCTGGGATCAAGTCATGGCATGGAGGAACGACGGTCGTTACAACATCGATAACTCAGAGGCAGAACGCAACATCAGGCCGATGACAATCGAAAGATCCAACTCGAAATCCTTTGGTAGCCATGAGGGTGTGGAGAGCTCTGCTGTCTATCACACCATCATAGCCACATGCAAAGCTCAGGCTATCTCGGTGTGCGAATATCTAAAGAAATTTTTCACGGCATGTATTGAGGGACGTACGGATTATGAGCGCTCGAGCTTGTCTCGCTTGCTACCAACGGGACGCAAGAATCTGACCCCAATGATGCTATGCCAACCAGTTAAATAATCAAAATTTTAGTCCAATTAGAATTATGGAACATCGCTAGGTGTCCCTGTTTATCGGCATCTCTGGAGAACGGATGTGAAAAATGGACGCTTACGATTATGCACCCTACAGTACTTTCTTGATGAAAAGGGCCAGAGGAATAGCGACTTCCTTCTCCAGTTCCACAAAACGGTTATAGGATACCAATTTTGGGAACAGGTGTCGCAGATGTTTGGTGACATGTTCCAGATAGTAATGCTTCAGGCAACGGTAGCCCGAACCATGAAACAGGATTATTATCACCATGACTTCTGCCATGGAAAGAGTCCCATCACGGTGATATTCCCGCTTTTTTGCCTCTTTAATGGTATATTTTGCCATCATTGCATCATAAAATTTGCAATAATCATCTGTCATACAGAAAATTTCAGTAACTTTGTTCTCGGTAAACATTAGCGATATTCTTTAGTTCAACTTTATGGGTGGTACTACAAAGTTACTAAAAATATCGCTAATTGCCTAATATTCAGATAATTGTTTTAATTTTATCTTCATCGAATTCACGTTAAATATGAAGAAGCTAATCCTTTCATCTTTGACTTTGTTGATGTGTACTCATATAGAATCATTAGTAGATAACAACACTGATGCTCCTGCTATCTGGGATTGTGGAGACACCATCACCCCCAGCGAAAATAGGAAGCTCAACGCAGGCAATCCCGACGCCTGGCTCATGTCTCTCAACAAGCCAGCCCAGTCGGAGCAGTACCCCTTCAACGGCATGGGGCGTGTGAAGCTCCAGAAGCACTTGGTTGAGGTTGAGGAAGGTGGCGTGACTGTCACAAAGAATCTCCTGTATCAGGACGATTTCTACAAGGATGGCCCCAACAACACCCGTGTACCAAACACCAATGTTGTTTTTGAGATTCCCTACGATTTCGAACTGGCAGAGGATATTGAGATACCCGATGGCTGCGTGCTTAAGTTTGATGGTGGCTCAATCAGTAACGGAACACTGGTTTCTGACGGAAACTTCTCAATTGAGAGTAGCGGAAAGTGTCTGTCCAATATTAAGTTTGGCGGAAAGTGTATCAGTAACTTTGTTCCCAAACTTATATGGTTCATCAAGGAGTATCCTACTGGGACTATGGATAATACAATCGACAACACTTCTGAGGTTGTTGAGTGTATGACTTGCGGAACCCATAATGTTGAGTTCCCAACAGATAAGTTCATACGGATTACGCAGACTATAGAGCTGGATTATCAGGTAAACATTCTGACTGATAAGAGAACGGATATTTCAAGAGACCCTGGAGCGAGTTCTAACCTGGCTATGGAAGAGGAGTTTGTACAGCCATGTATATTCAGCAACAACGTTGTCACAATCTTTCACTATAAATCCAATGTTGTTTCAAGGAACAACTATTATACGTTCCCGCTTGTAATAGGCAATATCAATATTTTTGTTAATGTGCCGTATAGCGAGCTTACACAGGCATCTACGAAAACACCTATCATAAAGATTAATACAGCCGTAAACAGGTCACAGAAAGGTATTGATATTAATTGTAACATCCGTTCCAAACTATATCAAGTAACGGTTCCCGTGGCTGACAGGGTTGACCCCAGTGTCACTACACACGCCGGATACAATTATACAGCAATTGACATCTATGCTGAGAATTATGGATTGTCAGATATAAACATTCGTGGAAATATTAACGGTGTCTTCTGTGCAGCAAGGATTACCAAAAATGAAGAAGCCCCAGATGCCTGGATTACATACGTCAATTCTTATGGTTTCTATGAAAGTTGCTATGGAATAATTACAACGTCAAATTTGTTTGTCGGTGGAAAACACAGTGCTGCCATTCGGATTCCTACAGCCTTAAGGGAATATGAGGGATTCTTTGTCGGCAGTAGCGTTGCTATTCATCAAGAGGTATCAGACATAAACAATAAGTCAGACGATACAATAACTTGGTATACTGCCTCTTCGGAAGGTCAGGTATATAATCATATTTCCAGTTGTTTGAAAATCTATGCTGCAAACAACTCCAATACTGGCTTGGCCAATTTTGATATACTTGACAAGGCTTTCGGTGATTATGTCAAAATCAATAATACGTTTGCTGGTGGCAGAGATATAAGGCATCTTTCCAACCTGCTTCTTGATGGTATAGGAGTCAAAAGATATGTTAAACAACTTTCATACAAAATCAAGTTAAACGGTGAAAGTGATCTTACAGAGTCTCTGAATACAGACAGGATAGTTAACAGTGACAACTTATTTAATGACGGAATAGAATGGTTTCAAGCGCCATCGTTTACCGATATATCCAAAACTGCTTTTACAGCAACAGTATGGAAAGAGGTAGAAGTCTCTTTTATAGTAACTGGCAATAGTGATAGGTTCAGGTTTAATGACTATTCGTATTTGCTGCTTGGGTATTTTGCCTTTTCAGATAATGGCTCTACTTGTAGTGTTGAGGTATCCACTTCTAACTCTGAAAATGGAATTTATACCCCTGCTTTCAGCATCAGTCCAGAATCTACTAAAGGACACCTTGGACACTTGAAAATTCCATTGTATGATAAACAACTATATGAAGCAGGAGTCAAGACTTTTGTTAAATTTGTCATTCACTTTAGTACGTCCGGCTCTTATCAGCTGCCATATATCTCTATTCCTTCACCTTATGTCGTGGAGAGTCCTGCTTTCTATCCCACTGCTTCGTTACCAAAGATCAGTCAATACAGGAAGGGAATAAGAAAACTTAATACTTCAATAGGGAAGGATGTAACATGGGATGGTAATAAATGGATTGAATCTGACGGTGCTACAGCAGGAGCTTTAAGACGTGGAACTTTTAGATTTTTACCAACAACGGGCATTTATCAAGGGTTCACATATTTTTGTACAGATAAACAGACTACAGAAGGCGGTACTGACGGAATACCACTTTTCTTTAATGGAAGTGATGCTTGGGTTGACGCTTTGGGTAGAATCCGTGCTTGGGTGATTACTAATGTCCTTACAAATATTTCAAGTAGTGGAAACTTAGTAGCAGAACCTACAGAAAGATACCGTACAATCCTGACAGCTGATAGTGGATATACATTGCCAACTTCTATTACTGTTGTAATGGGTAGTACTACACTTACTGTTGGAACTGATTATACTTATGATCCCAGTACAGGAGAAATAAAGATTGTTGGTGGAGGTGTAATAGCACCTATTACAATAACAGCTTCCGGCGTTGCTAATTCATAAATGAATAACACTACTGTCCCGTTAAAATTACTAATGGATAAGAAATTCATTCACACATAATCTAACGAGTTGAAAATGAGAGGAGGCTTTCTGCCTTTCTTCAATTGTTGCCTGATATTTCATTTCAAATCCGCTTACTTTAAATAGCGGTGCAATACATTAAAATTCAACAAGTTACAACAATAAGTCCCAATTTTAACGGGACGCTAATGAATGAATAACAAGAATGTAAGCTGTCAATTTTGACGTCTTGTGTATGAAGGAGGATTTTGATACATTTGCGCTCGTTCAAAGAAAGAGCTATGGTATACAGCAGTAAAGATTTTGAGAGCCTTTGGTTCTTTTAGTCGCTACGCTTTGTAAAAGCAGCAGAGCCGAGCGTTTGACCATGTCTGAGGGCCTTCCGAAGAACATCTCGATAGAGGAGTTCTTGGACAAGCCAAGCGAACAAGTTCGAGCGCTGCAAAAAGCACGGAGTCGACTATCCAACTTTCGACACATGGTACAGAAAGACACATAAGAAGGTTTGCCCAGTGACAGTAACAGGGATGCCTGCTAATGAGGAAGAAGAAATCAGGGTGGAAGCTGAAAAGGTGAGCGAAGAGAGCAAGGTGCATGAGCCTGTCAGACATCCCTTCAAGTATCCGACAGACCGGGTGGCAAACATTAACAAGAAGATCTCCATCAGCATCAGGTTCCCAGACGGAATGAAGATTGCGAAGACAGGTATTAGTTTCACTGAGCTCAAGCATCTGATTGAGAGATTGGAGGTGGTATGATAAAAGAAGATCCATACGTTTCTATGGAAAAAGACCAGCTGATCTCAATGATACACTTCCTTGTTAAACGCGAGGATGAACGTGCTCAGGAGAACCAGGAACTGAAGGATATGGTGAAGGAGCTGAGGGATACTCATAAGCAGGACATAAAGACCCAATCAAACCTGATGAAGTCCATAGACAGGCTGACCAATCATGTGGCAGATCTTACCACCCAGAACAAGACCCTTCAGCAGAAAGTGAATGACCTGCTGTCCCAGATATCTGTAGGAAACAAAGTCCGTTTTGGCTCTACCAGTCAGAAGAGTATAAAGAAGAAGGCTGCACCTGTACAGGACAGAGAGAAAGATAAGGATGGGTGTACCACATGAATACTCCTGTATATCGTGAGATGGTACGCCTGCTGAACAATAAAATGAACGTTAGTCGTAATACTGTATATAACTGGTTTATAAAGGGCTCCGACCATCTTAAGAAAGTGCTTCCAGTACTGAAGGAGAAACTGCTTGCCAAGGGTGCTGTCGTAAACTGCGACGAGACCTGGTGCAGAGTGAAGGTGGCTGGTAAGTACGGTAAGAAATACATCTGGTGTATGGTGAACAAGGAAGCTAAGGTAGCAGTCTATTTCTACGATGACGGAAGCCGTGGTCGTCAGGTGCTTCGCGACTTCCTTGGTGAGACGGAAATCGATGCACTCCAGTCGGACGGTTTCCGCTCGAGCTCTGCTCGCTTGCTACCAACGGGACGCAAGAATGTCTATATGTATCTGGACAACGAACTGATAGATGTAGACCACTTGTGTTGTCTGGCCCATGCAAGAGCTAAATTCCAATATGCTTTTGAGCAAGGGAGTGATGCTGATGCCAATCACTTCGTTACCGACATAGGTGAACTGTATGATTTGGAAAAGCAATACCGGTTAAGACATCTCACTCCAAAGCAGATACAGCAGGAACGGCAGGGAGAGAAGACAACCAAAATCATACAACGGTTACGTCGTAGGTTAGATAAACACATGGCTGATACCAGTGGTATGAGAGGAAACCTGATGCAGAAGGCACTCAACTATCTGAACAGTTTCTGGAACCAGCTCATCCTATATCTGAAAGATGGCCGGTACAGTATCGATCGCTCGACCTTTGTTGCTACTGGAAGGACGCAAGAACTCACTCGCAGAACGCACGCTTCGCCCTATGACAGTAGAGCGCAAGAACTCGCTGACTTTTGGCAGCCATGATGGTGCGGAAGTATCAGTTGTTTACCACACGTTTATCGAGACGTGTAAGATGTGTGGTGTGTCAACACTTGAATATTTTAAGGAATTCTTCAAGGCAATTATGCAAGGAAGAACCGACTACGAGCGCTCGGCTTTGCCGCTTTCATCAAGCGCAGCGACTGAAAGAACATGTTGCCGATGACCATCGGTATTAAAAAATAATAAAGTTAAATATGATTTAGACGTTTCAGGTGGCGAAAGCTGCCCTAAACGGCTGTTTTTGAACCAGGACGTCCAAATTGACAGTTTACGGATAATGTAGGTAATCTGAATCTTAACTGAGAGGATATGAATAGAGATTTATTTTTAAGATTCCTCCGCAATCATCCAGGTTGGGAGAATATGATACGAAGGGGTGGCCCTGGCATTTCAGTATGTTATGGAAATGTTAACTTTCTTATCTTTAGGGATGAAGCATCGCATTATTTAAGGGCTGTTCCTGAAGATTCAACAACTCTGGCAGTAGTAAAGGCATTTAACTACCTGATGAACAGTTGTCGTAGAGAGTTGGCAGAAGAACTAGGCCATTGGAACATGGTCAGGTTAATGCGGGATGATAACGAGGGGGATAGGTGAAATAATATTAGGTTTTACTTGAGAAGATGATAGCAATAATAGATGTGTCACCCGCAATAAGGTGATTCGATTGATACGAACGATTGCAACAATGTGCAGACTAGGTGTGTCAGATGCAAAGACGTTCAATTTTTTAATCACTGAACTTGATTCTTCAAGGTTCTTTGTGCGAAAGCCGATCAGAGATCATCTGGTCGGCTTTTGTTGGGTTTAAGGGGGTATATTAGGTGGCTTTTATTCTTTTTTGGCGTTTTATTTGGAATCTTCGTGAATTATTTGTATCTTTGGCCTCGATTATTGCTAATCATGATGCGTTGGAAGTCAATCATCTATGAAGTGTGTGGCAATCATATCGTGTTCTGAGTGCTCCCTGTTTGGTGATGGGGTGACCCTGAGGAGTGGGGCGCACACGCTCTGTTTCAACTGATTTAATATATATGTGCTTGATGTCTTTCATAGTGATAAGGTGGGGGTTAAGATGTCTTTTCATCTTAGGGATGTAAGTAATGATGGTCTTGTCAGACAGTATGATAAATGA
>JAEEGK010006168.1_pt1 | contig 28877 bp, 21 predicted proteins | sample 8958771 | NCBI WGS metagenome assembly JAEEGK01 (sample SAMN16246547, study PRJNA631951) | gut metagenome | biome: gut microbiome; feature: rumen; material: SC-attached | host: Bos | place: Iran: Karaj | collected 2018-10 | reverse complement strand
AGGGGAAGCTGCCCGGAAGGTGGATCGCCGTTCTGGGCGGCGGCCTGGTGGGATGCGAGACGGCGGTATGGCTGGCTATGCAGGGCGCGGAGGTGACGGTGGTGGAGCTGGCGGAGGACGTGGCGCGGGACGCCAACGCCCGGCAGCGTCCGGCTCTTATGAAGGAGCTGGAGCGGACAAAGGTGCGCTGCGGCCTCCGGGGCCTGCGGGCAGCGCCCGAAGGCCTCATCTGCGCGGATGCCGAAGGGCGGGAGGAGCTGATTGAGGCCGACGCCATCGTGCTTGCCGTGGGGCAAAGACCGAACCGTGCCGCAGCGGACGCTCTCCGAAACACCGCGCCGGAGGTGCGGCTGCTGGGGGACTGCGTCAAGGCGTCCACCCTCCGGGAGGCCATTTTCCAGGGCTACCACGCCGGCCTGGACGTGTGATGCAGACATAGCCTCTTTTTTTGTTTTTCTATATCCACTGTATAAAAGGAACCGCTGCCAGCTTTCAAATGGCGGCGGTTCCTTTTGTTCTTCAGTCAAATGGTCGCTGAAGTCTCGGGCGTATATAAAGAAAAGCCGTTGCTTTTAAACCGAGAGCAACGGCTTTTCGCTTTGAATGTCAATAGGGGGCTGCACAAAGCAGACATTTCGGTGCAGCCCCCTTAAGTCCGGGATGCTTAATTCCTCGTAAAGGTGACGGTGGCGGATGTCACCGTGTTGCCGTTTTTGTCTTTTACGACACAGTAGAGCTGACGGCCGTTCACCACATCAGACATGGTAGCGGTATAGGTCGCCGTCGTGTTGCTGCTCTTGGAGAAAGACGTCTTCCCCTTGTTCTTAAGATACCACTGATAGGTCAGGCCTTCACCAGAGGCAACGACCTTGACCGTGGCCGTCGCGCCCATAACGGCAGAGGTGCTCTTGGGCTGGGTCGTAATGGACAGCGGCGTACCGGTCTGCATGCTGAGCGTCACCGTGTCGGTCTTCACTTCGTCTTCGAATATGTCGCTTGTGACGATGCAGTAGACCTGGCGGCCATCGCGTGCCGCGGTCATCTCCGTGGAATAGGTCGCCGTTGTGTTGCTGCTCTTCTTGAAGCTTGAGCTGCCGGCATCCTTGAAATACCAAGTGTAGTGCAGATCGCTGCCCTTCGCCACGACCGTCGTGGAAGCGGTCTGGCCCAGCGGTACCGAGACGCTCTTCGGCTGGGTGATGATCGTCAGGGGAATAAATGCCCACAGAGTGGCGGTGCGGCTCGTAACGGTGCCGCCGCTGCTGTCCTTGATGACACAGTACACCTGACGGCCGTTCTTTGCCTCGGTCATGGTGGTGCTGTAAGTGTTCGTGGTGTTGCTGCTCTTTGTAAAGCTTGACGCACCCGGATCTTTAAAATACCACTGATAGGTGAGGCCCACGCCATAGGCGATCACCGTCGCCGAAATGGTTTCGCCGAGATCCACATAGTCGTCCCACGGCTGCTCCGCGATTTCCAGCGCCGCGTAGTCCCGGGCGTGATACGTCACGTTGCAGGAGGCGAAGCCATATTGGGCTTTAATGGGTCCGGCATATGCGGGCTGCCCGTGGCGGCCGACGATGTTGATGACGGTGTTTTCGTCGATATAATACCCATCCTCGACATCCAGGCACAGCGTCACCATATAGTCGCCTTCCGGATAACCGATGCCTTCCGGACCCTCAGTGAAGCCATACCATTCATAGGATTCCAGATACTCGGGACTCATCGAACAGTGGACATTGTTGGTAATCTCGAAATTCGGGAGGATAAGGTCGAATTCTGACAGCTGATAGCCGCTGGAGGCGTCGGGGTTGTCGATCGGCTTGAAGTCGTCGAAGGTCAGATTGACCTGATCGATATGGGTCGCGCCGGGCACACGGTAGAAGACATAGACCCGGGCCCTGGACAGATCCGTTATGGTGGCAGAGGTCCCTGACATATGAAACGGGTATGTAATGAGGGCGCTGACGCTCTCCGGCTGCGACGCCCACAGACCCGGGAACAAGAAGTCCCTGATCCCGAGACGCCACCAGTCGCCGTCGTCGACGAGTTCTATGTCCACCGAGGTGTAGATCAGCATACCGGCTTTGAGCGTCCCATTGTTCTGGTTAAAATCGGAATATGCCTCTTCCGGCAGGCCGCCGTTGAGCCTGCCGAACTCTCGCCATGTGCAGCCATCGGCCGCCGACGTCGTGTCAAACGAGTAATAATCTGAGGTATCACCCGCCCACACGGAGCAGCTGCTTTCGATTTGAGACTTAGTCCAGCCGATCTGGGGGAGCGTCGTTATGCTGAGCGGCAGCTCCCGCGCCCGCAGCCTTTCGTAGAAATCGCTTCTGTACCGATCCGGGAAATAGAGATGGATCGTCACCTTGATCGTGCCGTCGCTCTGATACTCTTTGTTGCAATACAACATATCGGGGTCGCCCTCGATACCGTAGTTGGTATCATGGACTTCGACTTTCGTGGACGAGGTGAATTGGTAGCCGCTGGCGGGGCTCAGAATCGCAGTGCATTCGATTCGAGAGGGAAAGCCGAAGTTGCTGGACATCGGTGTCCCCAATGGATTCCCATTATACGTCGATTCGCCGACGTCTGCATTGATCTTTCCGGCGTTGCTTCCAAAAGACAAGACAGGGCTTATGTTGCTGCTGTCGATCTTTTCGCCGTGAGCCGGCGCCGGGAAATTGACCGTTACATTACTTATGGTCGTCACGGCCAGCGCGGACACCGGCAGAAGCGCGATGATCATGACCAGTGCCAGCAGGAAACTGAATACGCGAGTTCTTTTCATAATGCGGCTCTTCCTTTCCTATTTTTTGATTCGGTGTCTGCGCCGGGGCAGCCGGTTTCCCGCTGCGTTTTCCCCGGACGCATTGCCGATACATATTCAGTATAACAGTAATTCCCAAAATTGTAAACGGTACTTTCGGACTGATTTTTCAAAACTTCCTTTGTGCTTCGACGAAATGCCGGACGGGACCGGTAGAATCACTTTCTCGTGGAAGTGACAGTAGTGGGGACTGCGCTCTCTTTTGCGCCGCCGCAGTTCATGGGCTTGCCTGTAATCTTCGGTACTGTCATTCTGCTCCGCAGGTACCGCTGGCTACTACATCCGCATCCAACACCCCACCTGGCAGCAGAACTATCAGAAATCGCAAGGACAGCAGCAAAGAGGGCAGACGCTTTGCCATATATAATAGATGGCTCCTTTCGGTAGGAGTGGTCGGATACTTACGGCAATACCGCACAATGCGCTTCATGCGTTGTGCGGTATTGCCGTAATGGTCGTAGGATATGTTCCCGGCTTCCCCGCGGCAGGCGGCGATGATCCCTTCGGCTTTGAGCTTTTCCAGAAACACCTCCCGCTGTTCGGGTCTGCATTTGAAAGTCACCTGAAATACCGGCATCGTGTTTTTCCCTCCTCAATTTTCATCCCCAGGCTTGGAAACCTTCTTCATCCTTCCCCGGAGCAGCCCCGCCCGGACGGCGAAGACGACCAGCAGGATCAGGCTGACAGGGATCAGGACCATCAAAATGATCCCGAAATCCGTGTATTGATAATAATACTCGATCACGCCCGGCCCGTCCTCGCTCATGTGCTGGCTGAAGACCTCCGCCTTCTTCGGGAATACGATGGCGAAGGCCGCGACGACCCCGGAAATGATCGCGGCCAGCCTGGAGGCTTTGAACCTCCGGGCAAGCTCGTCGAGCGTATACTTCTCAGGCTTTTCGGGACGGGCGGCCAGGAATGCGGCGATCAGATACAGGATAGCGATGAGGCCGATGACCAGCGTCCCCGCGTAGGGCACGAAGCCGTCGTTGACCAGAGTGGAGACCACGGCCAGGACCAGCACCGCCGCGCCTCCGACGAAGCAGAGCTTCCGCTTCTTTTCCGAGAAAAGGAAGGTCAGCACGCAGAGGACCGGGCACAGCGCGAAGGTGACGAAATGAAGGATCATGTTCAGGCCGTTCCCATACCAGTCATGGTGAAGATAGGGCATCCCCCACCAGGCGGCCGCGACGACCACCGCGGCTGCCGCCAGCGCCGCGCCGATGATCCTCTGGATGATGCCGGCCGAACCGATCCTGTTCTTTTGGTCCATGGTGAGCTCCTCCTGTCTTTCCCTCAGGCCCGCTGCCGAAGCTCCTGCGCGCCGTGCATGCCCGCGGCGAAAGGGTATCCCTCTCCGGCTTCGTCGGCCAGCGTCTGCCGTCGGCCCGATGCAATTATACCTGGATGGGGCCCTCCAGTCAATGAACCGCGGCAGGCAGGCCAAAACGCCCGGAACACATAGTTGCCTGCTTGATGCGCTTGTGTTATGATACGAAATATACGTCCGTCCGGCGGCTGCCGGCGCGGAACGATCCGCCCGTGGGGGAGATGCATATGGCAGACATGCCCGCCGAAAACAAAAAACAAGCCGCGCAGGAAAAGCTGGGGACCATGCCCATTGGCAGGCTGCTGGTCACCATGAGCGTGCCCATGATGATCTCCATGTTCATCCAGGCCCTCTACAACGCCGTGGACAGCATGTTCGTCGCCCGCCTGAGCGAGGACGCGCTGACCGCCGTTTCCCTTGCCCTGCCCATCCAGAACATCATGATCGCCCTGGCCGTGGGCACGGGCGTCGGCGTCAACGCCCTGGTGTCCCGCTCCCTGGGGGAGGGGAACCGCCGCCGGGCGGAGAAGGCCGCCAACGTCCAGGTCTTTCTCGACCTTGTCTACGCCGTCCTCTGCGTGGTGATCGGGCTGCTCTTTTCCCGCCGCTTTTTCCAGAGCCAGACCGACGTGGAGAGCATCATCGACTACGGCGCCCAGTACGTGTCCATCATCACCGTCTTCTCCCTGGGCATGTTCCAGGCGCAGGGCCTGGAAAAGCTCCTGATCGCCACGGGGAACGCCACCCCCTCCATGATCAGCCAGGCCCTAGGCGCGATCCTGAACATCATCCTGGACCCGATCTTCATCTTCGTCTTCGGGCTGGGCGTCCGGGGGGCCGCCATCGCCACGGTCATCGGCCAATTCGCCGCGGCGGTCTGCGCCCTGATCTTCAACCTGAAGCGCAACACCGCGACGCGATTTGACCTCCGGCAGATGCTCCCGGACCTGAAGATCCTGGGCTTCATCTATTCCGTGGGCTTTCCCTCCATGATCACCGTGGGCCTCCACGCCGTCACCGGCTATCTGCTCAATGGCATCTACCTTTCCTTCTCCACCACCGCCGCCGCGGTCTACGGCGTCTGGATCAAGCTCCAGAGCTTCGGCTTCATGCCCGTCTTCGGCATGAACAACGGCACCCTGGCCATCTATTCCTATAACTACGGCGCCCGGAAGCTGGACCGCCTGTTCAAGACCCTGAAGCTCAGCGTGATCGTCGGCGCAATGATCACCCTGGCGATCACGGTGCTCTACGAGATCATCCCCGTGCCGCTGCTGCGGCTCTTCAACGCGTCGGATTACATGCTCTCCATCGGCATCCCCGCGGTGCGCCGCTGCGCCCTGTCCATGACCTTCGGCGCCGTGACGGTCATCCTCACCTCCTCCTTCCAGGCCCTGGGCCGGTCCCGGTTCGCCCTCATGCTCAATATCATGCGCCAGGTGGTGATCCAGGTGGCCGCCGCCTGGGTGCTGAGCGGTTTCGGAAGGCTGGAGCTCGTCTGGTTTTCGCCCCTCATTTCCGAGATCGTGACCCTCCTTGTCGCGGCTGCCCTCTGCAAGAAGGTCATTGAAAAGATCCGCGTCGAAGGCGGGGATGCAGGCTGACAAGGCGCCTCTGTGGATGCTGATGCCAACACCTGATAGAAATGCGGGATCGCGCGGCGGGCAGCGATCCTGTCAGACGAGGCGCCGGACGCAGATGGGCTGTCGCCCTTCAAGTGTGGCGCGGTTTCTGCTGCCGGGAATTCGGGATTCCTGTCAGGTGTCCGTATGATATACGAGATGAAAGGATGACAGATCTTGGCCGATGCTTTTGAGCTGCTGATGATCGTCTGCTTCGGCGTTTCCTGGCCGCTGAATATCTATAAGGCCTGGAGGGCAAGAACGACGAAGGGCAGCAGCGTGCAGTTTTATTTCCTGATCCTGATCGGGTACCTCTTTGGCATCATGAGCAAGGTGATCAGGCTCCGTCAAGGCATTTCCACGCCCGGATACGTCTGGTTTTTCTATATCCTCAACTCGGTCATTGTGACGGTCGGGATCGCCGTGTGGTTCCGCAATCTGCACCTGGACCGGAAAGCTTCATCGGACCGATGACGCGGGCCGGGATAACCGAAAGAAAGGCGTTGCCTCTCTATAGCCGATTTGGCTGTATCGAGACAACGCCTTTGCTATTGTTCGGGTGTTTCTTGTTCGGGCGTTTGCTTAGGGGATCTGCAGCACCTGGCCGACATAGATCATGTCGGTGCCCTTCATGGAGTCGTAGTTGGCTTCGTAGATCAGTCTCCACTTGAAGATGGTGCCATAGAATTCCTTGGCGATGCTCCGCAGGGAGTCGCCTTCCTTGACGGTGTAGGTCTTGCCTTCCACTGCGGGAGCGGGCGCGGGTTCGGGCTCAGGCTCGACAGGCGCGGGGGCAGGCTCCGCGCTGGGGGCAGCAATGGCGCCGGGGAAGGCGGAGAAGGGCTGGTTGCCGGGGTAGCTGGCATAGTTGCCGGGATTCGCATACTCAAGGAGAAGGAGATCGTTCCCGTCGTCCAGCTGGATATAGTGCTCGCCGAAGCCTTCGGTGCTGTAGAACTCCCCGGCCTTCAGGGTGAAGTCGGTGGCGTTGCCCTGATAATACAGGGTCACATCCTGGTCGAAGCAGACGACGCCGTCGGGTTCGAACCAGAAGCCATACATAATGGCGGAGCCGTAGCCGATGGAGGACAGGTCAAACACCGTGATCAGGTCGCCCACGCCGTCGGCCGCCATGGTCAGGCCCGCCCCATTGAAGGTGGCGTTCGGCTTGACGATCACACAGTCGGCCGTGTCGGGCGCAGCCACGGGGGTCAGGACCTTGGTGTATTTCGCGGTGATGAGATAGGACTGATGGACGGGCGCGGAGAAGTCGAAGGGGACCTCCGCGTAGTCATTCCAATAGTACCAGCCGGCAAAGGCATAGCCCTCCAGTTCGGAAACTTCCGGCGCTTCGATGGTCTCTCCGTCTTCCACGTACATGGAAGCCAGGACGTCATAGTTGCCGTAGCCGGCGCGGAAACGGACCAGCCAGGGGCTTTCGACGTACATAGCCTCCCCTTCCAGGGTGTAGTAGGTGAAATCCAAGGTCTTGTCGGCGTTGATGGTGACGATGAGGCCCTTGTTGAAGATGCTGGCAGAGCCCTTGCCCGGACCGGTGTACTCCGCGTCGGAGGTGCAGCCGGCGCCCATGTAGGTGAAGTTCAGGGTGCGCATATTCCCTTCGGCGTCCACACGGATCTCGTCGCCGGGGAATTTGGGGGTATAATAGCTGTCGTCGTAGTCGCTGTGGTTGTGGCCCCAGAAGAAGATGATCTCATGATCGTCGCTGTACTTGTTCAGCACGTCGATGACGTCCACGGCATGGGGCGCATAGCGGGTGTTGTACCAGAAGTGCAGGGGGAAGTGGGTCAGGATGAAGATGGGGGTATCCGTGGGAGCGGTCGCCAGCCAGGCGTCCAGCTCGGCGATATCCTCTTCCATGTAGTCGTTCCTGGACTCGGTGGAAACGCAGCTGCCTGCGCCGAAGCAATAGATGATGTAATCGTCGGTCACGATGCCTTCGCCGATCTGCCGCAGCTTCTGGGCGGACTCATAATTGGCGTACTCATGCAGGTAGTCGCCGCCGGCCCAGGGGAACCACTCATGGTTGCCCAGCGTGTAGACGGCGTCGCCGATCTTGCCCGCATCGATCTGAGAATCCACATAGTCCATGACCGAGCCGGTCCAGGTCCAGAAATCCTCGGCGTCGCTGGCATAGGCGGAGCCCATGTCGCCGCAGAAGCCGATGGCGTCGATATAACCCACGCCGGAGTTGTCCAGCCAGGTCTTCAGGTTCATGTTGTCGCCGTCCCTGTAGTGGACGTCGGAGGTGAAGGCCAGGGTGATGGAGCCGTCCTCATTCTTGACGGCGGAACGGTACACGGTATCCGGCGCGGGGAATTCGATATCCTCCACGGGTTCGGGCTCGGCAGCTGCGGGGGCTTCGCCGCCCGCCTTGGCAAAGAGCTGGATCTTGGCGGCGTCGGCTTCGCCGAAGGCGGCGCCGTCGAAGCTCAGGGTGTATTTGCCGTCGTGAAGGATGACCGTCTCGCTGGCGGCGTCATACACGAAGGTGCGCAGCATGCTGCCGTCCCAGGTAAAGAGGCCGCCGGAGCTGGCAAAAACGAACTGACCGGGGGTACCCACGTTTTCCAGATGGCCGCTTCCGTCGGGCGTCCAGACGGCGGCGGCGTCCGCCGCGGCGACAGTGTCGCCGTCCACCGCGATCTCCACCGCGCCCACATTGCTATTGGCGCCGGTGCAGGTCAGGGCATAATACTTGCCCTCGTACTCGGTAACGATCAGGTACTGCTTTCCTGCGTCCAGAGAGGCAGCTTTCACGAAGCCGTCGCCTTCAGCGGCGGGTTCTTCCGCAGGCTCCTCAGCAGGTTCTTCCGCGGGTTCCTCAGCGGGTTCTTCCGCAGCAGGCTCTTCCGCAGGCTCCTCAGCGGGCTCTTCCTCAGCGGCGGCAGTGCCGATGGTGCCGGGGAAGGCGGAGATGCTGTCGGTGGGCAGGCCGGCAAAGTTGCCGGGGGCATCCTTGTCCAGAATGGTCAGAAAGTCGCCGCTGTCCAGCGTCAGAGCATATTCGCTCCAAGGGCCGCCGTTGACGCCGTCAGCGATGTTGTAAACGACGCCGGCCTTCACCTCTGCCGTCTTCGCGCCCTGATAGGACAGCGTTACGTCCTTATCAAAGCAAAAGCTGCCGTCATGGTCGAACCAGAAGCCGTAGTTGATGCCGCTCATTCCAAAAGCAGACATGTCAAATACAGCGACCTGATCGTCCAGTCCGATGGCCGTCATTGTGACGGTCTCACCGCCGACAGTCGCATCCGGAGTGATCGTCACCGCGTCCGCTGCGCTGGTCACAAAGGCGCCGCCCATAAGGGAGACGACCAGAATGAGCGCCAGCAGCAGGGACCAGATTCTCTTGCCAGTTTTCATGTTTCTTCTCCTTTTTTATCATTAATTTTGATTGTCGACGTCTTGTGAAAAACTCCGCGCATCTTTACCGGCGAACCCTCCGCCGATACTTGCCTGCTTTCGGCAGGATATGCATTTTCGCCAAGTGTGGAGCGACATGGAGATTATCATTTGTGAAAGATGCTCTTATTTTATAGCCCTACGATGAAAAAAGCAAGGCTTTATCACACTTTTTTCCCCTGAAATACGTCATACTTACATATGATGGAAGTAACTTCCACGAATTGGCATAGCTGACCGCCGCGGACGGCGGCCATGCCCGGCATACCGTAGCTGCGGGGACGCTCAGCGGCGGGGCGGCTTCAGCATCTCCGAAAACTCCGCCATGATGGCCGGGATGGAGATGCCCTGGGGGCAGATGGCGGCGCAGGAGCCGCAGCCGACGCAGCGCCTGGGATCCATGGCGTCCCCTGCCGCGTCCGGATCATAGCGGGACATGAAGTCGCCGTTCTTCAAGCCGTTGTAGGCCGCGATGATCTTGGGGATGTCCAGCTCCATGGGGCAGCCCTCCGTGCAGTAGCGGCAGGCGGTGCAGGGCACCCAGTGGAGCATGGAGTCCGCCACCTCCGTCAGCAGGGCCCCTTCCTCCCCGGTCAGAGGGTCCGGCGCGGCGAAGGTCTCCACGTTTTCCCGGATCTGGTCCAGCGTGGTCATGCCGGAGAGCACCACCGCCACCTCCGGCAGGCACTGGAGCCAGCGCAGGGCCCAGCGGGCGGCGCTGTCCTCCGGGCGAAGGGCCCGGAGCCGGGCCGTCTGCTCCTCCGGAAGGTTAGCTAGCCTGCCGCCCCGGACGCCCTCCATGACCACCACCTTCAGGCCGTGCTTCGTGATGGCCGCGTATTTGCCCCTGGCGTCCTGGAGCTTCCAGTCCAGATAGTTCAGCTGGATCTGCACGAAGTCGAAGACCCCCTCGTGCCGCGTCAGGAAGTCGTCGATGGTGGCCGCACTGGAGGCGTGGGAGCTGAAGCCCAGGTGTCGGATCTTCCCCTCCGCCTTCATCCGCTTGACGAATTCCACCACCTGAAGGTCGGGGTCGTCGTAGATGGCGAGGGACTGCTCGCTGAGGTTGTGCAGCAGATAGAAGTCGAAGTAGTCCACCTGGCATTTCTTCAGCTGCTCCGCGAAGACGCCCTCCACCGTGTTGTCCGGCCATCCGGCCAGGCCGCTGGTGAAGCCCACCACGCCGCCTTCCTTCTTGACCATCATGTGGCCGGGGAATTTGCTGGCCAGCAGGAAGCTCTCCCTGGGGTACTTCTTCAGCGCCTCGCCGATGAAGTACTCGGACTGGCCGCCGTGGTAGCGGTAGGCCGTGTCGTAGTAGTTGATCCCGTGACTCATGGCGTAGTCGATGATCTCCTGCGCCTTCTCCTTGTCGATCCGGTTGTCCTGCCCGTCAAGGGTGGGGAGGCGCATATTGCCCATGCCCAGGGCGGAGACCTTCACGCCCGCGATTTCCTTGTAGTACATGCTAACCCTCCTTAATATTTTAGTCTCAATTATACGGGAATCCCCTGTGGGAATCAACGCGCAATCCACAAAAAGCGCCTCCGGCGGCAAGTTGACCGTCGGAGGCGCTTTGGCTGCGTATGGATTTATTTCAGCCCCTGATCGTGGGCGATGGCGTCGTACCAATCGCTCATGACGTCATTGGCCGTGGTATCGTCGGCAAATTCCACTTTGTACAGAACTTCATACTCCTCGTCCTCCATGGCGACGACCTTGCGGATGAGGTTCTGCCCATCCGGAGCAAAGAAGAAGTCGAAACGGGTATTTTCTTCGGGAAGCTGGAGCACCACATACTCCCCGTCGGGAGCCTCCTCCCCGTCCGCATAGGTATACGTCCCCTCCAGCAGCTTTTCGATGAAGGGGGCGGGGTCAGTTTCGCCGGGCTCCAGGGTCAGGAATTCCAGGGTGCTGATGGTGTAGGTCTCCAGGCCGCAGAGGATGCGGTTCAGGGTGATCTCCAGCTCGCTGTTGCCCCGGGTAAAGGGCTCCAGGCCGTTTGCTTCCAGGAAGGCGGCGGGGATGTCGGCAGCCCAGGCGTTCAGGGCCGTCCACTGCGCGATATCCTCCTCGGTGATCTCGCCCTCCCGCTCGATGCGCACGTCCGTGGGGGTGCAGAACAGGTAATAGCCGTCCTCGGCGTCCTTGGCGAAGGGGGCCATGCCGGACATGTCGTAGCAGAGCATTTCCTGCAAATTTTCCCCGGTGACTTTGCGGATGGCAAAGAGCCAGCCCGCGCCGTCATAGGGATTCTCCCTGGCCTGGGCAGCCTCTACGGAGGCCTTTTCGGAAACGGTGAACAGGACGCCGTTTTCATCGCCCTCCGGGGCTTCGGCGATCACCAGCGCCGCTTTGTCGGCGGGTATGGTAAGGGTCAGGCCCCCGTTTTCCAGGACCAGGTCCTCTTCCGCGTCACTGACGGCGGCCAGGAAGCGCTCCAAGCTGGCCTGGGCTTCTTCCGCGGACAGGGTGCCCTTGGGGAAAATGCCTTCCTCGGAGCCGGTGAGGATGCCGTTCATCACGACCCAGTGCATGGCTTCGTCCGCGTAGGCAGAGATCTCCCCGGCGTCGGGATAATCCAGCAGGAACATCCACATGCCCTGGAAGCCCTTGCCCTGCGCCTGGGCGCAGCGGTAGAGGATCGCGGCCAGCTGTTCCCGGGTGACCGGGTCGGCGGCGCCGAAGGCCCCGTTGCCGTAGCCCAGGATGATGCCCTTGGCGGCGGCCCAGTTCACGGCCTCGGCCAGCTCGCCCTCGGCGGGCACGTCGTTGAAGTCAGCCTGGGGGTATTCTCCCTTTTCGCCGCAGGCGCCGTAAAGGGCCAGGATCGCGTCGCCTCTGGTGAAGGCTTCTTCCCCGGCGGCCATGGCCGGGAGGGCGAGGGTCAGCACCAGAATGAGGATCAGGGCCAGCGAAAGGGTGCGTTTGCTTGTTTGCATCGTTTGCAATTCCTCCTTTGTATGGTGTGCGGGCTCGGTGCACCGCGAGCCCGCTTTCTCTTCCGCTTCAGGATAGCACTTTTCGGGTTTTTTGTCCATCTGTGACGGCGAAAAGCTTCCCATTCTGAGGCTTCCGCCCCCGCGGTTTTCAGACAATCTGACGAAAACCCTGCCTGCGCGATCTGCGCGCCAGAACCAACGCGGCGCCGACGTAACTGCGCATTGCAGGAGGCCGGGGATTTACGTATAATGTTTTGGGAAACGCCGCAGGAAGCAGGGACGCACGGAAAGGTCACGCCTCCCAAAATAGCGGCGAACACACGCAAGAAGGGCAGAAAGGGAAGACCGAAGATGAGCATGAACAGAGATAACATAGAGACCCTGTACGAATCCAGGTTCCTGAGATGCTATGACCTGCAGTACGCCGAGGGGAAGCACTATTACGCGGCTTCCCGCAGGGAGAAGGAGGACCTGGTGGCGAAGATGACGGACGAAGAATTCCGCGGCATGCTTCCCGACGCCGTCACGGTGGTCGTCGTCCTGCATCTTCCGGGGGAGGAAACGCGCCTCCTGATGTCCTACGAATACCGCTATCCCGTGGGGCAGTATCTGCTGAGCCCGGTGGCGGGGCTGCTGGACCCGGAGGACAGGGCCTGCCCGGACCCGCTGGTGCGGGCCGCCATCCGGGAGATCAAGGAGGAAAGCGGCCTGACGGTCAAGGAGAGCGACAAAGTCACCGTGCTGAATCCCTGCGCCTTCTGCACGCCCGGCATCACGGACGAATCCAACGCCTTCCTCTGCGCGGAGATCACCCTGGAAGACCTGGGAGAGCTGAATCAGAGCGGCGCGGTGGGCGCGGAGCAGTTCGACGGCTTCGAGCTCCTGGACCGGGAGCGGGCCCGGAATATCTTCCGCAGCGGCAGGGATGAGCACGGCAATTTCTATTCCCTTGCCGCCTGGATGGTGCTCAGTATTTTCCTGTCCATGTTCTGATTCGGCGGCCAAAAAAGAGGATCCGGAAACCATCGTCTGCGGTTTCCGGATCCTTTTATTATCAGGGTCCTCAGGCGTATTTGGCGTGGGTGTTGGCGGTCACGATCATGATGAGGATGAACATAAGGGTCGAAGCGATGGTGCTTATCAGCTGTATGGTCTTCACCGTCCGGTTTTTGACGCCGAAGAGCACGAGGCCGCTGGTGACGATGCTGACGGCGGTCAGGACGATCTGCAGAACGGCCAGCCACGGCTGACCGGAAACGCCCAGCCTGCCGATGGGACTTCGGCGCCATTCCCGGACCTGGCCGCCGGGCATCACGGCCCGGTCCGTATACAGCTCCAGGTTCAGGACGACGCAATAAATGACGTTGACAAGGATCGAAACGATGTACCGCAGCATACTATCCACTCCTTAATACTCCGCTTTTGCTCCGCTTCGGCCGCGCCCAAGGCAGGGAGAAAGCCCGTCAGCCCTTCTTCCCGGACATTTCCGTCAGGAGCTTTCGCGTTTTCCATTTCCCGCTGAAATAGTAGATCATGCAGATGATCATAGGCCCCACCCGGCACAGGGCGTTGCCCCACCAATAGCTGTAGACCCCCAGATGGAAGAGCATCTCGAAGAGCAGGCTGATGCCCACCCGGAAGATCACGTCCAGAATGCCGATGAAGAAGCCCATGGAGGCAAAGCCGGAGCCGTTCACCATGGCGAAGAAGGGGCCCATGAGGGCGCCGCAGTAGAAGGTGGCCACCATGATCTGCATGAACACCCGGCCCATGGCCACGACCTCCGCGTCCTTGGTGAAGACGCCATAGAGGGCGTCGGAGAAGATGAGGCCCACCAGGGAGGTGATGGTGGCCAGGATCATGGTGCACACCAGGGTGCCCCAGATCGTCTTCGTGCACCGGTCTGTCTTCCTGGCACCCAGGTTCTGGCCGATCATGGTGGAGGCCGCCCCGTCGATGCCCATGACGAACACGTTGCAGAAACGCTGGATCTTGTTGCCCACGCTGTTGGTGGCGGAGGGGACGAGGCCGTAGGCGTTGATGCGGGCCGTGCAGTACAGCATGGAGAAGTGGATGGCGATGTTCTGCACCACGCGGGGGATGCCCAGGATCAGGATGATCTTCAGGGGTTCCCAGCGGATGCGGAAGGTGTCCCAGTCGAATTTCAGGTCCAGGGCGTCCCGCTTTTTATACAGATAGATGCAGGCGGCCAGGCAGGAGCCGAACTGGGAGGCGGCGGTGGCGATGGCGGTGCCTGCCGCGCCCATGTGGAACCAGGCCACCAGGACGACGTCCAGGATGATGTTCACCACCGCCGCCACGATGATGAAGAGCAGGGGCCGTTTGCTCTCCCCCATGCCCCGCAGGACGCTGCATATGCCGTTGTAGATGAATACCGCCGGCATGGCCAGGGCGGTGATGGACAGGTATCCCGCCGCCCCGGCAATGGCTTCCTCCGGGCAGTTCAGCCAGCCCAGGATCTGCCAGCGCAGGGTCAGGGCCCCCACGGTGAAGAAGACGCTCAGGAGGAGCATCCAGCTGAGGAGGGTGCCCACGGTGTGCCGGGTCTTCGTTTTGTCCCCGGCGCCGGTGAGCTGGGCGATGTACACCTGTCCCGCGGTGGAGAAGGCCATGGCCAGGGGGGCCACCAGGTCCGACACGTCGCTGCCCTGGGCCACCTCCACGGTGCCGATCTTGTCCGTGAACTGGCCGATGACCGCCAGGTCCACGGCGGAATACAGCTGCTGGATGAGGTTCGTGGCGATGAGGGGGAGGGCAAAGGTGATGAGCGTTTTTGCAATGCTGCCCTGGGTCAGGTCCGTGCCGATCCGGGCGCTTTTTTCAGCCGATCCCATGGAAGCGCCTTACATAAAAGCGGGGGCTTTGTCGCTGCGGATGCTGACGGTGTCCGCGGTGTTCACGAAAAGCTCGCCCTCGGTGTTGCGGATGGCCTCCCAGTATCCCTTGGGAGGCTCGTTCAGGTGCGCGCCCTCGGCCACCAGCCTTGCGCGCAGCTCCCTGCCGTCCAGCTCCCTGGCGGCGATGCGCTTTTCGATGCACATGCCGGCGGCGTGCCCGGCGGCCTGGCCCATGCTCATGCTGGTGGCGATGACGCGGGTGGCCCCCAGGGCGTGGAACTCGGCGGAATAGCAGCGGCCCGCTACCAGGAGGTTGTCCACCCCCACGGGCACCAGGCTGCGGTAGGGGATCTCGCAGTAATCCCTGGGGTTGGTGCGCAGCTCATAGCCCTCCAGGGGCACGAAGGGATGCATCATGAAGTCGTCCTGGTCTTGGGCGGGGCGGGCCACGGCGTTGCCGAAGGGCTCCTTGTAGTGGACGTGGCGCACGGCGCAGTGCTTGCCCGGCGTGGGCACGTGGGTATCCAGGACTTCGGGGAAGAGGGCGATGCCGTCGTCGAATTTGATACCCCCGGCCACGTCGATGTCCCGCAGGATGTATTCGCCGATGACCCGGCGGGAATCCCGCAGCCCGTTCATGTTGGCCATGCTCACCAGCTGGGCCTTCTCGAAACCGGGGAGGTATTTCTTCATGAAGTTCACGAAAAGGTATACCTTCCGGTGCTGGTCCACGATCTGCCTGGTCAGGTCCACCACGTCGTCGTTGTGGCAGTCGAAGCTGTGGGTGGCGTCCAGGGTGACGTCCTTGCAGGTCGGGTCAGAGCCGTTGGGCACCTGGTAGATCAGGTTGCCGGGGCTGAGGATCTCCGGCAGGTCCCCGTTGGCGACGGCCTCGTCCTGCTTGGCCATGAGGAGCATCATATTTGCCCCTTCGGGGCGGTTCTTCATCCAGTCCCGCTGGGCGGCGGCGTATTTCTCCGTGTCCACATAGGCCAGGCGGAAGCCCATGGTGACGGACTGGCTCAGGCCCAGATAGTCCGCGCCGCTGACCTCCGTGGGCACACCCGCGGCGAAGGAGAGGTCCGCGTCGCCGGTGCAGTCGATGAACATCCTGCCGGTGACCTCGATCTTGCCGGATTTGCAGTAGACGATGACGGAGATGATCCTTCCATCCTTCACCTCGCAGTCGCACACATGGGCGCCGTAGAGGATGCGGCAGCCCGCGGCCAGGAGCATCTGCTCCATCATCACCTTGCCCGCCTCCGGGTCGATGGTGGGCAGATGGGGGCGCACCATGGCGTGGCCCGCCTTATCCATGCGGTCGATGAATTCCTTGGCATAGCCGTCCACATAGCCCGCCATGCCGGTAATATAGCCGTTGGTATAGAGGCCGCCCAGGGATTCCCGCCACTCCAGCAGGATGACCCGCTTCCCGTCACGGGCAGCGGCCAGGGCGGCGGCAAAGCCGGCGGGTCCGCCGCCGCATACCACCACGTCCGCATCGAAACGACGACTGGTAAGAAGCATGTTCCTCTCCTCCTGTTTCCATATCCTGATTTGTTTTTCTTTATAGTTTACTATTTTTGCGCCGGGAAAGCAACAAGTGCGGGAATACCCCGGCAAAAATGCCGGAATCTCATGGGAGCCCGGAGCGCGGGCGGGGCGGGAAAGGGGGGCGAAAGGGCGTTTTCCCGCCCTCTGCGGTTTTCTTGCTTTTTCCTGTGGAATTATCTGGAAAGCTATGGTATACTGCTGGCAGATAAGAAATAAGCTATAACCTACCAGTTTGCGCAAGCAAGAATTGTCAGATAATCAATACATGGAAAGGACGGTATCCCATGGAAAAGAACGAATTCGTATTTGACCTGAAGCACCCGGAGGTGAGCTGGCGGGGCAGCGCCAAACACTACTGGCCCAACGGGCAGGTTTCCTCCGAGGCGGGCCTGGTGACGGACGCGGAGGGCCCCCACGGCCTGTACTGGTGCCTGGACACCATCATGCACGCGGTGCCGGAGGACATGAAGGCCACCTGGCAGATGCCCCACTACCACGTCCACGGCTACGAGACCTTCTTTGTGGACAGCGGCAAGCTCTATCTCTACATCAACGGCCAGCGCGTTCTCTGCACCCCCGGCGACATCGTGCACCTGCAGGCCGGCCAGGCCCACGGCATGACCTTCCTGGAGGAGACCAAGTGGCGCGGCACCTACCACGATTTCGAGGTGTATTCCGACGCCAAGGACGTGGCCCGCGTGAAGCAGTACATGCCCGAACTGAAGGACGACCCCGCTCTGGCCGCCCTGATGCCCAACGGCGAGATGGATTCCAAGATGCTGGAAGCCTTCATCTACAAGGACGCCCCCGTGGAGGAATGCCTGGCCGTCAAGAACATCAGCCGCCCCCACGCCTCCTATGAGTTCCCCGGCTGCAGCATGAAGATCGTGGTGGAGCGCTGGGAGAACGGCGGTACCAAGGAGATGCCCTGCGCCGTCATGGAGAAGGGTTTCACCGCCGAGTGGGACCAGTACCCCAAGCTGCGCGAGCTGCTCTTCCTGCGCAAGGGCAAGGTGAAGTTCACCGTCCTGGGCAAGGAATTCGTCGCCGACGACGAGTGCGTCATCAATATCCCCCGCTTCGCACCCCACAAGATCGAGGTGTTGGAGCACTCCGAGCTGTACGACCTGGGCGGCCAGAGCTACTGGTCCCTCTTCCTCCAGTGCTACAACTCCATCCGCACCCTCCATCCGGAGCGCCTCACCCCGGAGACCGTGGACGGCCTGAAGAAGAAATTCGACGTGCAGATCGCGAAAATAGGAATGAAGTGAGTCCTTTTTTGCCGGAATACGGCGCATCGCCGCGCAAAACGGAACGTACATGTCCCTGCGAGGGGTAGCGCAGGCGTCCCAGCGTGGGGCATCACGCGCATCCCTGCGAGGGGCAGCACGCGCATCCCTGCGAGGGGCCCTTGCGCGCGGGATGGGGCCCTTGCGCGCGGGATGGGGCCCTTGCGCGCGGGATGGGGCCCTTGTGAGCGGATGGGGCCCTCGCCCGCGGCGATGCTTGAAGATTCCGGCAAAACGTCCTCTTCAAAAATGAAGCAAAGCTTCATTTTTGAGAAAGAAAGATGAGCGGGCGGCAGTGAATGAACTGCCGCCCGCTGATTTTTCATTTTTCCAATTCCTTCAGCCGGTCCAGCACCGCCAGGGCCGCTTCCTCCTTGCTCAGGAGGGGAAGCTCCCGGATGTCCTCATGGGTGATGAGGGTGAGGACGTTGGTATCCACCTGGAAGCCCGCCCCCCCCTGCCGCAGGTCGTTGGCGCAGATCATGTCCACGTTTTTCTTCGTGAGCTTTGCTTTGCTGTTAGCCAGCATGTTCTCGCTCTCCATGGAGAAGCCCGCCAGCAGCTGGCCGGGCTTCCTGTGCTGCCCCAGCCAGCCCAGGATATCCTGGGTGCGCTTCAGGGGGATGGACAGGTCCCCGTCCTTCTTCTTGATCTTGTTTTCCGCCACCTCCGTGGGGGTATAGTCCGCCACCGCGGCGGCCTTGATGATCCAGTCCACGGCCTCCGCCCGCTCCGATACCGCCCGGAACATGTCCTCCGCCGTCATCACCGGCACCGTCTCCACAAAAGGAGGGGGCTCCAGGGCGGTGGGGCCGCTGACCAGGGTGACCTCCGCCCCCCGCAGCATGGCCATGCGGGCGATGGCGTAGCCCATCTTGCCGGAGGAATGGTTGGAGAGATAGCGCACCGGGTCCAGAGGCTCCTGGGTGGGCCCGGCGGTGACCAGGATGCGCTTGCCCGTGAGGTCGTGGTTTAGGCCGATCTCCCGGAGGATGTATTGGAGGATGGCCTCCGGCTCCGGCAGCTTGCCGGGCCCCACGTCGCCGCAGGCCAGCCGCCCCGTGGCGGGGGGGATGACGGTCCAGCCGTATTTCTCCAGCAAAGCCAGATTGTCCTGGGTGACGGGATTCAGCAGCATGTGGGTGTTCATGGCCGGGGCGATGAGCCGGGGGCAGCGGCAGGCCAGCAGGGTGGTGCTGAGCATGTCGTCCGCCAGGCCGTGGGCGAGCTTGGCGCAGATGTTGGCCGTGGCCGGGGCCACGATCACCAGGTCCGCCCGGTCCGCCAGGGCGATGTGCTCCACCTCGTTTGCGGTAAAGCGGTCGAAGGTGTCCGTATAGGCCTTCCGCGCGGTGAGGTGCTCGAAGGTGAGGGGAGTGATGAACTCCATGGCGTTTTTCGTCATCACCACGTCCACCTGGGCATGCTGCTTCGTGAGGGCGGAAGCCAGGGCCGCGGCCTTATAGGCGGCGATGCCCCCGGTGACCCCCAGCAGCACGGTCTTTCCTTTCAGCATCTGCGTTACCTCCCGTTGGATGGAATCCATTGGATTATACCCTCCCCCGGCCAAAATGGCAACCGGGATCTATGCCCACAAGGATTTCCTTATGGTTTTTGAGGCAGACCGGCGCTTTCTTTCTTGCATCTTCCGCTTTCAGGAAATATTATGGATAGGATGATATGGGCCGGGAAAGAGGATTCGCTGCCGGGTTGGGCAAAAGGAGAACGTCATGATCGAAGTCTATTATGCGGAAGATGATGAAAGCATCGGGGAATCCGTAAAAGAATACCTGGAGCAGCGGGATTGCCGGGTTTCGGTTTTTGAAACGGTCGCCGGTATCCGGAATGCGCTGATTGGCCATCAGCCCTCGGTGGTTTTGCTGGACTGGAACATGCCGGATGTTCAGGGAAACGAATTGTGCCGCTGGGTCCGTGAAAGATGGAGCGGCCTGCCCATGATCTATCTGACCGTCCGCGGGGACGTGGATGATATCCTTGCCGGATTCCGGGACGGCGGGGACGATTATGTGGTAAAACCGTTTGAGCTGGCTGTCCTGCATTCCCGCATCCTGGCCTTGCTGCGGAGAACGACGAGCGCGAAGGCTCCGAGGCTGTATTGCGACGACCTGATGCTGGATAAGGAGAAGACGGCTGTTTACAGCCGGCAGCGGGAAGTCGCCGTCAGTCAGCCGGAATACCAAATCCTTCTCATCCTCATGGAGAATAAAGGCAAGACCGTCACCAGACGGCAGCTGTTGGAGCAAGTCTGGGATCGAAGCGGCAACTTCGTCAACGACAACACGCTGACCGTCGCCATGAAGCGGCTGCGGGAAAAGCTGAATAACCCCGCCTGTTTGAAAACGGTGCGGAGCTTCGGCTATCGTATGGAGGATACGAAATGAGCGAAAGAAGGAAAAATACGATTCTGCATCTCTTTCCGTTTGCCCTTCTCCTTCTGGGGATGATCCTTTCATCCGCGGTGTATTCCCATACGTATCGGAGGATCGCCTTTGAACATATCTCCGCGTTCTGCGAAACCGTGTTGGAAATCGCGCCTGAGGCGGAACCACAGTTGTCGGCAGCGCTGAAAGCCTATCACGTGCTGGATGGGAAGGAACGAAGTGAAGCCGGGTTTTTGAAAGAGTATGGGTATCGTCCGGATGAATTCTGCAAAAGCCTTCCGCTCCGCGGGTTCCTTATCCCTGGGGTGCTCTTTCTCGCTGCCGCTCTCGCTTTTGCATTCGCCCTCCGGGCTTTCCGCAGGCAGAAACGGAAGCGCATCCTCGATTTGACCGAGTATCTGGAAAGGGTCAACACAGGCTCCGGCGGAACGCTGGTCCGGCTGCGGGAAGACGACTTCTCCCATTTGCAGGATGAAATATACAAGACCGTGACGACGCTCTCCCGGACCAGGGAAACGGCTGTCGCTGCAAGGAAAAGCTTCGCGGATAACCTGGCCAATATCGCCCACCAGCTCAAAACGCCGATCACGGCGGCTTTCCTGTCTCTGCAACTCATGAAGGAAGAAGCTGGCGACCGTACGAGCCAGCTAAGGAAGCAGCTGGAGCGGCTGAACCGGCTGGAAGAGGCCCTGCTCACGCTGTCCATGATCGACGCCGGTACACTGCCGTTGAAACGGGCTGGCGTCGATATTTTCACGGTGCTGAATCTGGCGGCGGAAAACCTGAGCGAGCTCATGAGAAAAGCGAGCATTGCAGTTGATATCCCGGAAAACGGATGCATAGAGTTTCCCGGTGATCTGGAATGGACGATGGAAGCGCTTATCAATATCCTGAAAAACTGCATGGAGCATTCCAGCCCCGGCGGGACCGTCCACTGCGATTATTCACAAAACCCCCTGTATGCGGAGATCCGGATATGGGACGAGGGAGCGGGCTTTGCTCCGGAAGACCTGCCGCGACTTTTTGAGCGTTTTTATCGGGGCAGGCGCGCCGCCGCCGGCGGCATCGGCATCGGCCTGGCCCTCGCCAGGTCCATCATCGAGCTGCAAAACGGGACCATATCCGCTTACAACCTCCACAATGGCGGCGCATGCTTTGAAATAAGGCTATACAGTCACTGAGTTGTCACTTTCCTCTGCTATGCTGTATGCAGGATGGACCGCAGGGCAGAAAGGAGAAGCGGCATGGAAATACTGAGATGTGAGAACCTCCGGAAAGTGTACGGTTCCGGAAACAATCAGGTCGTGGCGCTGGACCATGTGGATCTCGTTGTGCAAAAGGGGGAATTCGTGGCGATCGTAGGCGCCTCCGGTTCTGGAAAATCCACCTTGCTGCATATTCTGGGAAGCGTGGACAAGCCGACGGAGGGCAAAGTCCTGATCGAAGGAACGGATATATCCGCGATGGACCGGACGCAAGCGGCGATCTTCCGGCGCAGAAAGGTGGGGCTGGTCTACCAGTTTTATAATCTGATCCCGACACTTACGGTGCGAAAGAATATCCTCATGCCGCTGCTGCTGGACAAGCGGAAGCCAAACCAGGCGTATTTCGATCAAATCGTCCATTCTCTGGGGATCGAAGATAAACTCGATGCGCTCCCCGGTCAGCTGTCCGGCGGACAGCAGCAGCGAGCAGCCATTGCCCGCTCCCTGATTTATCGGCCCGCGCTTTTGCTTGCCGATGAGCCGACGGGGAATCTTGACCGGAAGAACGGAGAAGAGATCATCGACCTGCTGAAGCTTTCCAACCGCAACCTGGAACAGACAATCCTGCTGATCACGCATGATGAAAAGGTCGCGCTGGAGGCGGACCGTATCATCACCTTAGAGGACGGAAGGATCATCAGCGACCGGAAGCGAGGGTGAAGGTATGTGGAGAGACTATTCATCCGGGTTCATCAAAAGGAATCGGGCGTCCAGCCTTTCGGTCGTCGCCGCCGCGTTTATCGCTTCCCTGTTTCTGTCGCTGCTGTGCTGCCTGTTTTTCAATTATTGGAATTATGAAACAGAGGCCGTCGTTTTGGAAGAAGGGGACTGGCAGGGGCGTATCATCGGGACCTTTGATGATCGCGAGGTGTCCGTCGTCGAAAGCTTTGCAAATGTAGAAAATGCAGCGGTCAATGAAGAATTATCGGATGGGAATAACATTGTGATCGATATCCGCTTTCGCAATATGAGAACGGTTTATCGGGACATGCCCCTCATCGCGGAGAAAATGGGGGTCCCCGACAGCGCGGTATCCTATCACACGCATTTATTGTCTGATTATCTGGTCCATGACCCACAGGATCCGACCCCGCCCTTGCTGCTGGTTTTTGCGCTGGCGGTGCTTCTGGCCGTATCGGTATCCCTGATTCTGATTATTCACAATTCCTTTGCGGTTTCCATGAATGCGCGTGTCCGTCAATTCGGTATCTTTTCCAGCGTAGGGGCTGCGCCGGGGCAGATACGCACCTGCCTTTTGCAGGAAGCGGCTGCTCTTTGCCTTGTTCCCATTCTCCTCGGCAGCCTGCTTGGGGTCGCCCTGAGCTTTGGGCTCCTGCGGCTCGTGAATGCCCTCGCGGATGGCATTGCCGGAAGACATGAAGCGGTGTTTGCCTACCACCCCGCCGTGTTTGCCGTCACGTTCCTGGCCTCCGTCCTGACCGTGCTTGTTTCCGCATGGGTACCGGCGGGGAAACTCAGCAGGCTGACCCCGTTGGAGGCCATAAAGAACACCGGCGAATACCAGCTGAAACGGAGAAGAAAGTCCCCCCTCTTGGGGCTCTTGTTCGGGGCGGAAGGGGAACTGGCCGGAAACGCCCTGAAAGCCCAAAAGAAAGCTCTGCGGACGTCCACGCTTTCCCTGACGCTTTCTTTCCTGGGCTTTACGGCGATGCTGTGCTTCTTCACCCTTTCGGGGATCAGCACGGACCATACGTATTTTGAGCGTTATCGGGATGCCTGGGACGTCATGGCGACGGTGAAGGACGTGGAAATCGAGGATTTCGCCTATGAAGAAGCGATCCATGCCCTGGAAGATACGGACAGCGTGATCTATCAGAAGGCGGATGCGCGCTGCCTGATTCCCGCAGGCGCCGTCAGCGCGGAATTGAAAAGCCTGGGCGGGCTGGCGACTGTCACCGGCAGCGACAGCAGCGCTTCCGACGGCGCTTACTCCGTCAAGGCGCCGATCGTCATTATGGACGACGGCAGCTTCGAGGAATACTGTAAAAAGCAGGGCATCCCGTCAGGGAACATCGGGAGCGTTGTCCTGAACCGCATCTGGGACAGCATAAACAGCAATTTCAGGTACAAGGAATTTGTACCCTTCCTCTCTGAAGACGGGGAAACCGTCGTCCTGCAAAACCGGGAAAATCCGGCCTCTGCAGTCACCCTCCCGGTTCTGGGCTACACCCAGGAACCGCCGCTTTTGAGGGAAGAATATGAGAATTACGCTTTGGTGCAGTTTATTTCGCTTTCCACCTGGAAACAGGTCAGGGAAACGGTGGGGAAAGCGGGACCGGACCTCGCCATCCGTGTCCTGGCGGAGAACGACAGGACGTTGGCGGTGCTGCGCGGGATAGAAAGGGAAACGGCGGCCATCCTTGGGCAGGCCTATACGTTTGAAACGGAAAACCGCCTGCAGGAAAAGGCGGACAACGACGCCATGCTGAAGGGATACAAGGCGATCCTCGGCGGGGTGTGTGCGCTGCTTGCTTTGATCGGGATCGCCAATGTGTTTTCCAATACGCTGGGGTTTATCCGGCAAAGAAAAAGGGAATTTGCGAGATATATGTCCATCGGCATGACGCCGGGCGGTATGAAGAAGGTGTTTGCCCTGGAAGCCCTTGTGATTGCCGGGCGTCCCGTCCTGGTCGCACTGCCGGTCACGCTCCTGCTGGTGTGGTTCATGACGTCGGCAAGCTACCTGGACCCCGCGGAGTTTTGGGCGGCGGCGCCGATCCTTCCCATCGCGCTGTTTCTCGCTGCGATCTTCGGCTTTGTCGCCTTGGCGTACGGCTTGGGAGGCAGACAGATCATGCGGTGCAGCCTGGCAGAAGCCCTGCAAAGCGATTATCTGGACTAAGAAAGGGGCGGCCTTGAACGAAAACAAGGCCGCCCTTCCTTATGCGCAAGTCGCACTTGCATTCTCAAAAACCCATGCTATAATAGCCCTGCGGCCCACAAGGGCCGCGGCGGGGCGCTCTTCCGCCGCCTCCGGGCATCCGCGCTGCGGAGCCTGAGAGGCGAGGGCGGGAAATGCCCGTCCCCCCAATTCAATTGCGTCGCATCTCCTGTGACGGAGAGCGGCAGCAGGAGGTAATGAAAAATGAACAAGAAGTTGGATGTACGGGCCTTGGCGATCCTGGGCCTGATGACGGCGCTGCTGATCCTTTTCAGCTTCACGCCCATCGGGACCATTCCCATCGGCCCGCTTTCTATCACCCTGAACGTGATCCCCATCGCCATGGCGGCCATCGCCCTGGGGCCCGTGGGGGGGCTGGCCATGGGCTGCGTCTTCGGGCTGCTGAGCTTCCTCCAGTGCATCGGCGTGGGCGTCCCCAGCGGCATGGGGGCCATCCTGTTCAGCATCGACCCCTTCCTGGCCTTTATCCAGCGGTTCGTTCCCCGCGCTCTGGACGGTTTTCTGGTGGGGCTGATCTTCCGGGCCCTGGCAAAGAAGCCGGGCCCCCGCCCCGCCTGCTTCATCGCGGGCTTCTGCTCCGCGTTCCTCAACACCGCCTTTTTCATGAGCGCCCTGGTGCTGCTCTTCGGGCGGACGGACTATGTGCAGGGCCTGATGAAGGGCCGCAGCTTTCTGGTGTTCGTCTGCGCCTTCGTGGGCGTCAACGCCGTGGTGGAAATGGTGGTCTGCACCGTCATCTCCGGCTTCGTGGGCGTCGCCCTTTACCACGCGAAGATACTGCCGCTGAAAAATTAAGGCAACACCGCATAATCCGCGCACCAGAATTATGCGGTATTGCCTAAAAAGTAAGGAGACTGCCCCATGCTGCTCGCCATCGACATCGGCAACTCCAATATCTCCATCGGCTGCCTCCGGGAGGACGAGATCCTCTTCGAGGTGAGGATCGCCACGGACCGGGCCAGGACCTCCGACCAGTACGGGGTGGAGATCCAGAATATGCTGGAGGCCAACGGGGTCCATCGGGAGGATATCCACGACTGCATCATCTCCTCCGTGGTGCCCCCGGTGTTCAATTCCGTCTGGGCCGGGGTCTACAAGATGATCGGCCGCCGCCCCTTGGTGGTGGAGGCGGATATGGACACGGGCCTGGAGATCTGTCTGGACATGCCCTCCCAGGTGGGGGCGGACCGGATCGTTATGGCCGTGGCGGCCCTGGAGCGCTACAGCGCCCCCCTGATCCTCATCGACATGGGCACCGCCACCACCATCGAGGTGGTGGAGCCCGGCGGCCGCTATATGGGCGGCGTTATCATCCCCGGCGTGCGGGTCTCCCTGGACGCCCTCACCAGCCGCACCGCCCAGCTCCCCGCCATCAGCCTCGGGCGCCCCGGCAAGGTGGTGGCCACCAACACCGCCGACTGCATGCGCAGCGGCGTCATGTACGGCAATGCCTGCATGCTGGACGGGATGATCGACCGGATGGAGGAGGAATTGGGCCACGAAGCCACCGTGGTCGCCACCGGCGGCCTGGCGCCCTTCATCACTCCCCTCTGCCGTCATGAGATCATCCTGGAGCCGGAGCTGCTGCTGCGGGGCCTGAACGCCCTGTATAAGCGCAACCGGCCCGCGGAATGATCCGATAAAAAGGATAAGGGGCGTGCTGCAAAATGCCGGAACCCCCGTCATTCCGAGACCAGCGGGCAGACTGGTCGTGGGAATCCGCTCTCTCTGCTGAGGGAAAACGGATTGCCACAGCCCCTTCGGGGCTTCGCAATGACGAGAAAGGGGCATTTTGCAACACGCCCTTTTTGGCGTTCATCGTCGCTCAGGCGGCAGTCCGGCTCATACAGGGCGGTCCGGTTAGAGGTCCCATTTCAGCCGCTCCTTCGCCTCCCTGTATTCGAGCCGCACATACTGCCTTTTTATTCCTTCTCCCGCAGCCCGCTGTAGAATTCCTGCAGCACGAAAAAGGCGGGCTTGCGGTATTCCTTGCCCTCGTCCAGCAGGCCTTTGCGGTTGTAGTAGCGCTGAAGGTGGCTGGTCCGCCGGGGGCAGCGGAAATCATAGAGGATCCAGGGGGTCATGCCCCGCACATAGGGGATGGAGCCCAGGACGGCCACCTGCTTTTTATAGATCGCCTCCTGGCATTCCTCCGTGCCCTTGTCCTCCGCCGTGCCGTGGGCTCCCCGCAGGGCGTCCGCCCCGAATTCCGTGATGATCACCGGCTTGTCCGGGTCGCTGTTCTCAAACAGCTGGGGCAGGCGGCTGAAATCCGGGTCATACCAGCCGTAGTATTCGTTCACGCCGATCACGTCCAGCTTCTCCGCCAGCCGGTCGGCGATGCGGTTGAGGCCCCCGTCCACCAGGCAGGCAGCGGAAATGAGCCTCGTATCGTCCTCCCGTCGGGCCAGCTCCGCCAGGCGGCCCATGAAGCGGAGGCGCTCGTCCGTGTCGGCGTTCTCGTTGCCCACGGACCAGAAGATCACGCTGGGGCGGTTAGCGTCCCGGCGGATCAGCTCCGTGAGCTGATTAGCCGCGTCGGCATAGGCCTCCTCGCTGCCGAAGGCGATGCCCCAGTACACCGGCACCTCCTCCCACAGCATCAGGCCGATTTCGTCCGCCAGGCGGGCGGTCTCCTCGTGGTGGGGATAGTGGGCCAGGCGCATATAATTGCAGCCCAGCTCCTTTGCCAGACGCAGGTTTTCCAGCCGATCTTCCCGGCTGAGGCCCCGCCCATGGGATACGCTGTCCTCGTGGCAGCTGACGCCCCGCAGGAAGATGGGGGCGCCGTTGAGCAGTATTTCCCGGCCTCGGACGCGGATCTCCCGGAAGCCCACCCGGTCGGCTACCTCGTCCTCCCCGAAGCGGAGCTGGGCGTCGTAGAGCTTCGGCGTTTCCGGGCTCCAGAGGGCGGGGGCGCAGTGGAAGACCGCCTCCCCCTTGCCGCCGACGATGGGGATCTCCTCCCGCAGCCCCAGCTCCGGAAGCTGGAAAACGGCGCTGCCGGAAACCTCGTCCGACAGCTCCGCCGAGACGCGCACCCGGCGGAAGCTCCCGTCGGGCACCAGGCTCACCCGGAAGCTGCGGATGAACACCCTGGGGACGCAGAGGAGGCTGATTTCCCGGAATACGCCCCCGTAGTTGAACCAGTCCGTGTTTTTTGCGGGGACCTGGAGGGGGCGCCGGGTGCTGTCCACGCAGAGGAGGATGCGGTTGTCCTCCCGCAGCAGCTCCGTGACCTCCAGAAAGAAGGGGGTGGAGGCCCCCTTGTGGGTCCCCAGGTATTCCCCGTTGAGGAAGACCCGGCAGGTATAGGCCGCCGCGCCGATGCGCAGGAAGACCCGCCGGTCCCCCGCGGGGCGGCAGACAAAACGCCGGGTGAAGACCATCGTGCCCTCGTAAAGCAGGTATTCCCTGGCAAAGGTATTCCAGCATTGGGGCAGGTCCATCACCGGCCATTCCTCGAAGGAAAAGTCCACCGGCAGGGTCCGGCCCGCGGCATCCCGGTCGCTTGCCCGGAACCAGCGCTGCCGCAGGCAGGTGTCGTATTGGTCCACGCAGTAGTGCCAGGGCCCGTCCAGGGAAAAGCAGGGGCGGTTGTCGCTGAAAAGCATGCCTTCCGCCGTGATATCCCGGCCCTCGTAGTCCTCCAGATAGTCCTCGGAGAGAAAGGTGGAACGTTCCTCCTTCATGGTCTCGCCTCCCGGATGATGATACGGAAAGTATACCACGGCAACCCTTTTCGCCGCAATGAAAAGAAAAATACCCGCCCCGTTCAGGATGAACGGGGCGGGTATTCATAACTGTGCTTTAAATTGTTTACTTCGCGCTCAGCACGTCGCCCAGCTGCATGGCGTAGGCCAGGGCGCGGCCATAGCTGTTGCCGTTGAGCAGCAGGGGGTAGTCCACGGCGTACATGCCGCCGGCCACGTTGCCCACGGCGTAGAGGCCGGGGATGTTCCTGGCGTCGGCGCCGATGACGTTCAGATTGGTGTCGATCTGGGCGCCGCCGAAGACGTCCAGCAGCTGGGGACCCCACTTGAAGGCGTAGAAGGGGGCCTTCTCCACGCTGGTGAGGAGGCGGCTGCGCTTGCCGAAGTCCACGTCGTCTCCCATGGCCACGATCTCATTGTAGCGCTTGACGGTAGCCAGCAGGTTCTCCACCGGGACGTCGATCTTCTCGGCCAGCTCCTCCAGGGTGTCGGCCACGAAGGCGGTGCCCTGCTTGATGTAGCGCTCCACGGTCTTTTCCATCTGCTCGCGGTTGAAGCTGTCGCCCACCACGCTGAGGGGCATCATGCCCTGGCCGCCCAACTCGCTGAAGCGGTCCTCCATCTCGTCCAGATACTTGCTGTCCAGCACGCTGTAGGCGTAGTCGCCGCCGGGCTGCATGAGGCAGCGGACGGACTTGGCCTGCATCCAGGTATCCTCGT
>JAEEGK010006167.1_pt1 | contig 28880 bp, 27 predicted proteins | sample 8958771 | NCBI WGS metagenome assembly JAEEGK01 (sample SAMN16246547, study PRJNA631951) | gut metagenome | biome: gut microbiome; feature: rumen; material: SC-attached | host: Bos | place: Iran: Karaj | collected 2018-10 | reverse complement strand
GATTTTGCAATGGGGTCCGGGGGCCGCTGCCCCCGGCGGGAGTTTGAGGGCAGAGCCCTCATTATAAATCCGCCGGAGGCACTCACCCCGCCAAATACTGATTGATTACAAAAAGGAGGTCATCCCATGCCCGGACGCGGCGCATATCAGACCAAGCAGGGCGCACAGCTCCTTGATTACCTCAAAAGCCATGCGGGACGGCACATCACTGCCGCTGAGCTGATTCATGCCCTCGCCGAAAACGGCACCCCGATGGGCGCGGCGACCGTCTACCGGCGGCTCGAAAAGCTCGAAGCACAGGGGCTTGTCCGGCGCTTCGCCCTCGATGACCGCGGGAGCGCCTGCTGGCAGTACATCGACCCCGCTGCCCCCGCCGCCGACTGCCACGCGCATTTCCATCTGAAATGCACCGCCTGCGGGGAGCTCTATCACCTCGACTGCGACCATTTGCAGGAGATCGCTGCACATGTCGCTGAGGATCACGGCTTTGCCATCGACCCCTCGCGCACGGTCTTCTACGGCGTATGCGCAGACTGCACAGAGAAAAAGGAGAACAAATGAAACAGCATATCAGAAAAATCACAACCCTCTGCGGCACAGCGCTGCTCACATTCGGCGCCCTGACCGGCTGCGGCACGCCCGCACAGGATGACGGCAAGCTGAAAATTGTCACAACCGTCTATGCTTCCTATGACCTTGCAAAACAGCTCACTGCGGAATTCAGCACACCCGCCGAGGTCAAACTCCTGCTCACCCCGGGCGGCGAATCGCATTCCTATGAGCCGACGCCCTCCGATACCGCTGCGATCCAGAGCTGCGATCTCTTTGTCTATATCGGCGGCGCCTCCGAAAAATGGGCGGAGAAGATGATTGCATCCTCCCGCAACGACAAGGAAAACCTGCGCCTTTTCGACACTGTGGCGCTGCTCGGCGAGGAGGAAAGCGAGAGCATGCAGCCGGAGGAAGAGGAAGAAGAAGACGAATTTGACGAGCATATCTGGACAGCGCCGATGAACGCCGACAAAATGGCAGACGCGATGCGTAAAGCGATCGGGGCGCTCCTGCCCGAAGAATCGGCGAAATGCGATGCGGCATATGATGCGCTGCACAAAGAGCTCACTGCGCTGGACACGGAAGCCAAGGAGATCCGGGAGAATGCGAAAACCGACACGCTGATCTTTGCCGACCGCTTCCCGTTCCGCTATTTCACAGATGCCTACGGCTGGAAGTATGACGCTGCATTCTCCGGGTGCAGCAGCGACACCGACGCTTCCGCGGCAACGCTCTCCGCACTCATCACGAAGGTCAAGGATCAAAACATCGGCACGGTCTTCTATCTGGAGAATTCCTCGCAGAAGGTCTCCGATGCCGTCTGTGAAGCGACCGGCGCAAAGGCGGTTATGCTGCAATCCTGCAACAATGTCTCGCGGGAGGATTTCGACAGCGGCAAGCATTATCAGGACTTCATGCACGAGAATCTTGACGCGATCAGGGAGGCGGTCAGCTGATGGCATACATTACCTGCAAGGACATTACACTGCGCTATGAATCACTGACCGTGCAGGAGCATCTGAGCTTCACGGTCGAGAAGGGCGATTACCTCTGCATCGTCGGCGAAAACGGCTCGGGCAAATCGACGCTGATGAAATGCCTGCTCGGTCTGAAATCCGTAGACGGCGGCACACTGACCTTCGGCGACGGCTTAAAGCGCAATGAGATCGGCTATCTCCCGCAGCAGAGCCAGATCCAGCGCAGCTTCCCGGCATCGGTGCGGGAGGTCGTGCTCTCGGGCTGCCTGAACGGGCACGCGATTCATCCCTTTTACACAAAGGCGGACAAGGCACGCGCCGACGAACAGATGGCATGCCTGAACATCACGGCGCTTGCCGACCGCTGCTACCGGGAGCTCTCCGGCGGACAGCAGCAGCGCGTCCTGCTCGCACGGGCGCTCTGCGCGACCAAAAAGCTGCTCCTGCTCGATGAGCCGCTCACGGGTCTCGACCCGCTTGTCGCGGCGGAGCTTTACGGCATCCTGCGGCATATCCATGACGAGCACGGCATCACGGTCATCATGGTGACGCATGATGTGGAGTGCGCGGTGCGCCACGCAAAGACCATCCTGCACATCGGCAAAGATGAGAGCTTCTTCGGGAGCTGCGCCGACTACGAAAAGAGCGCCGTCGGCAGACGCTTCCTCGGCGAAAGCCTCAGCCCGGAGCACTGCGCAAACTGCGTCCACTACCACAGCGCTGACTGCGACTGCGAAGCACACCGCAGGGCAAGAGAGGAGGGCAGCGCATCATGACCGATCTTTCTGCGATTCTCACGCCGGAATTCGTTTCGACAGTGCTGCTGCCTGCGCTGATCGCGGGCATTGCCGTGAGCCTCTGCGCCTCGCTGCTCGGCGTGAGCCTTGTGCTGAAGCGCTGCTCGATGATCGGTGACGGTCTCTCGCATGTCGGCTACGGCACGCTCTGCATCGCGGTCGCGCTCGGCTGGGCGCCGATGCAGGTGACGATCCCGGTCGTCATTGTCTGTGCCTACATCCTCCTGCGGCTCTCCGAAAACAGCCGTCTCGGCGGCGACACGGCGATCGCACTCTTTTCGACCTCCGCACTCGCGCTCGGCATCCTCGTCTCCTCGAAGGCGAATCTCACGACCGATGTGAGCCACTACATGTTCGGCAGCATCCTTGCAATGACACACGGGGATGTCATTTTCAGCGTGATCCTGAGCATCTGCGTGCTGCTTGTCTATCTGCTCTTCTATGACAAGATCTTCGCGGTGACATTTGACGAGAATTTCGCCCGCGCAACGGGTCTCAATGTGCGGTTTTACAATCTGCTGATTGCCGTGCTGACTGCTGTGACGGTCGTGCTCGGCATGATGATGATGGGCGCACTGCTGATCTCAAGCCTGATGATCTTCCCGGCAGTGACGGCGATGAAGCTCTGCAAGCGCTTCCGCGGCGTTGTGACCGCGGCGGTGTTGATCTCGGTGAGCTGCTTCCTGCTGGGACTGTTTCTCTCGCTCTGGCTGGATACGGCAGTCGGTGCAAGCGTGATCCTCATGAATCTCGCGGTGTTTGCGGCCGCCTCGCTTTTGCAGATGCTCCGCAGGCAGTCAGGGAAGTGAACAATGCGCAATAACGGCGGTGCCGCATCTTCCGGGCACCGCCGTTTCAGCGTGTCGAATAAGCTCCGTAAAGCCAATGAACCTATAATTAAAGTTTCGGTCAAGCCTTTTCAAAGGCTTGCGAGAGTCCAGAGGCGAGCAGCCTCTGTGTCGCTTCGCTATGCAAGCATAGCTAACCGCAGCGGGCGAAATCCCCTGACTTTAGGAGCTCGGCAGGGGTGAATCTCAAAAAGCATCCTGCGGATGGTTTTTGAGAGAGGGACGCATGTTTGCTTTGCAAACTGCGCAGTTCCACAAAGTGGAACATGCGCCTGCGATAGAGGCTGCCCCTAGGCGAATCGCCCTGCGATTCGCGATCTCTGGAATTTATTGACAGACTGAAACGGCGGTGCCCCCATCTTCCGGGCACCGCCGTTATTCTTCTTCGTCATTTCTGAGCTTCCGCCCGCAGACGGGGCAGTAGTTCGCCTCTGTGAATTCATGCTCCATCACAAAGGATTTCTGCCGCTTCTCCACGCGGCAACAGCGGATCTCCCGCCCGTCCGAGCAGTATTCGCACTGCGCCGGCGCCTTTTTCTTCGGGCTGCTGAATATGATGATCAGCAGCAGCAGGATCACCAGCAGGATGACCGCACAGACCAGCTTGTTGATGTCATGCTCTGTCAGATCATCCGCGGCGGCTGTCACAACGGTCGTGACGGCGGTTTCCAGCGGCTGCTCCTGCATCGGTGATCACTCCCTTCAAAGGCTTTTGCTCCGCCCCTCCGCGCTCTTGCAGAGGGGCGGTACGTTTGCTTATTTGAACTGCATCTTTGCTGCGGTCAGCGTGTTGCGCATGAGAATTGCGCGGGTCATCGGGCCGACGCCGCCCGGCACCGGCGTGATCGCGGATGCCTTCTTTGCGACCTCATCGTAGCAGACATCGCCGCAGAGCTTGCCCTCTGCATTGCGGTTCATGCCGACGTCGATGACGACAGCGTCCTCCTTCACCATATCCGCGGTGACAAAGCCCGCCCTGCCGACTGCCGCGACGAGAATATCCGCCTGACGGGTCTGCGCGGCGAGATCCTTCGTGCGCGAATGGCAGACGGTGACGGTGCCGTTTCTGTGCAGCAGCAGCATTGCCATCGGCTTGCCGACGATGTTGCTTCTGCCGATGACGACGCAGTGCTTGCCCGCGATCTCAATGTTCATCGCGTCGAGCATCTCAATGACGCCCGCCGGTGTGCAGGGCAGGAAGTTGAAGTCGCCGATCATGATATGACCGACATTCTCCGGATGGAATGCGTCCACATCCTTCGCGGGAGAGATCGCATGCAGGATCGTCTGCTCGCAGATCTGCTTCGGGAGCGGGAGCTGCACGAGAATGCCGTTCACGGTCGGGTCGCTGTTGAGCTTGTCCACGAGCTCTAAAAGCTCCGCCTCGGTCGTCTCCTCCGGCAGTGCATACTCATAGGATGCAAAGCCGCACTCTGCGCAGTCCTTCTCCTTGTTGGAGACATAGACGCGGGATGCGGGGTTATTGCCGACGAGCACAACTGCAAGCCCCGGCTTTGCGCCCTTTGCCTTCAGTGCCTCAACCTCTTCGCGCACCTGCGCCTTGACATCTGCCGCAATCTTCTTTCCGTCGATAATCTGTGCCATAATCAAATATCCTCCTTACAATCATTTGTGATCACTGATCGCTGTACGGCGTATCGGAAACGCCCTTTTTCCGCAGTCTCCCGACCATGCGGTCGAGTGCGCAGCGCCAGAATCTGCGGAACAGCCTTGTTTCACCGAAATGCTTTACCAGATGCGGGCTCACTGCGTAATAGCAGCGGATGAACGCACGCCCGCATGCGCTTTCCGCAAGGGTATTGTCGCGGAAACGCCGGAGCGTCCACACCTCGGGGCAGTCATAGGAGCCGTAAACGCAGGTCGCGATGTAGCAGGCGCCGGCGGTGTCCGGCGGGGGCGATTCCATCTGCTGATCCTCCGGCAGCACGCGCCGCGGGAAGGCATCCATCGAGAGCTGAATGACCGGCGGGAGATGCACCTGCATCAGACCGTCACAGTCTGCGAAGGCTCTGTTGCCGATGCGCTCCACACTGTCCGGGATCGTCACCTCCGAGAGCCCGGTGCAGCCAAAGAAGGCGTAGTCGCCGATACGCTCAAGATGCTGCGGAAGCTCCAGCGATTCCAGTGCCTCGCATTCATTGAACGCGAAATTGTCGATTTCGCGCAGGCTCTCCGGGAACACGACCTTCCGAAGCTGCGGACAGTGCGCAAAGGCACGCTGCCCGATCGAAGTGATGCCCTCCGGGATCCGCACGCTCGTGATGCCCGCGCTGAATTCAAAGGCGCCCTCTCCGATCACGGTCACACCCGCCGGTATCTCCACATCCGGCGAGGGGCCGTTATACTTTGTCAGCACGCCGGCACGCACCTCGAAATCAAGCGTGCCGCTCAAAATCGTGACATTGCCCGCCTGAATGTGGTTTGTCACACTGACATTGCGGATCGCCTTCTCTACGACAAATGCGCTGCCGCAGTATTCGCAGATCATTGCGTCCCTGTCGCTGTCCACTTGCAGCTCAGCGCCGCAGTTCGTGCATTTTGCATTCACAATCGCCATGTCTGCACCTCCAAAAACTTATGTGTCTGCATCCTCAGACGCCCCTGCATCGGTCGGCGCTTCTGCCTCTGCTGCTTCCGTCTCTGCCTGCACCTGTTCTGCGGCAAGGTCGGCTGCATCCTCTGCGTCCAGCAGCGTATGCGTGGTTTCCGCGGCATCCGCATCGCCCTCAGGGAGCTTCTTGCCGCGTTTCTCTGCCCATTCCTTCTCGCGGGCATCCGCCTCCTCGAGCAGTGCCTTCGATTCGGCAGTGTCGCAGTAGAGCTTATAATCGCCGCCCATTCTTGCGACGCGGCTGAACCCGACGCAGAGCAGCACGATGCCGACTGCCACGCAGATCAGCGCGACCGCCTGTGAGACCTTCACGGTGCCGATATAGAGGCTGTCCGTGCGGAGACCCTCGATGAAGAATCTGCCCGCGCCGTACCAGACGATATACATGAGGAAGATCTGTCCGTCGAATTTGCGGAATTTCTTTGAAATGATGTGCAGCAAAATGAAGCCCAGCAGGCACCACACCGACTCATAGAAGAAGCAGGGGTGCACAGGTCTGTCCGGCACAACGGAGCCGTCGGCGTAATTCTGCGCGATCCACGACTGGATATGCCCGCTCGACATGCCGAGGAGACCGTCTGTGTTGCCGCCGAATGCCTCATGATTCGTGAAATTGCCCCAGCGGCCGATGCACTGCCCGATCAGGAAGCCGAGCGACACCACATCGAACATCGGGAGCAGACGCACCTTGCGCAGTTTGCAGACGATCGAGCCGACCAGCAGTGCGCCGATGACGCCGCCGTAGATCGCGAGACCGCCGCTGCGGATGTTGATGATGGATTTCCAGTCGCCGCTGTATTCCGACCAGTGAAATGCGACATAGTAGATGCGCGCACCGATGATGCCGCCGATGACGCCGCCGATGACGCCGTCGATTGCGCGGTCGGAGTCGATGCCGAAGCTGCGCATCCGCGAGAAGGCGTAGATCATGGCGAGCAGCATGCCGAGCGTGATGATCACGCCGTACCATGTGACAGACGCACCGAAGACGGTGAACGCCGTGCTGTCAACATGCAGGTCGATGCCGAGCCGCGGGAAAACGATCTCATTGTCGCTGAGTCCGCTCAGCGGGAGATCCTGGAGCATTGCGAGGATCATGATACCAGTTCCTTTCTCTTGTGAATGGGGCGCGGGGTCATGCCGGTTCGATGACGGCGAGCGTCATGCGGTCGGGGCGCAGGAGCGCAGCCATGCAGGCTTCTGCATCCTGTAAGGTGATCTGCCGCAGCAGCCGGAGCCGCAGATCATGTGCGGAGAGCCCGGCGGCGGCTGCCTGCATCATGGCATCCGCCATTGCGGGCGGGCTGTTCCGGCTGATGAGCAGGTCGCCGTAGCCGCAGCGGCGGAGCGTACCGAAGCGTTTTGCGTCGAGCCCCTGCTGCCTTGCAGTTTCTATTTCACGGAGCAGCGCATCTGTGACCGCCTGCGGGTCATCGGATTCGCCCTCCAGAAAGAGCGTGAACCAGCCGTCGCCGGCAGAGCAGTCTACCGAGAGCGCGTCGGTGAGCAGCCCCTCGGAGAGCATCTGCTCCGTGAAGGGCGATGCACTGCCTGCGATCAGCTCCAGCGCGAGCGTGCCGAGCAGCACGGTGCGTTCGAGCGCATCTCCCGTGACCGGCGGGCACTTGAAGCCGACCGCGAAAAGCGGCTTCCCGACGGACATCTTCCGGCTGAGGAAGCTGTGCGCGACCGTCTCCGGCTCCTCCGGCATCAGCGTCTCGGCCTGCATCGGCGGCGCACCCGCAAACAGGCGTTCCGCGGTCTCGCAGACCGTCTCCGCGTGCAGGTCTCCCGCGCAGCAGAGGATCATATTCTGCGGGCGGTAGAAGCTCTCCCAGCTTCTGTGCAGGATTTCCGGCGTGATCTGCCGGATGCTCTCATGCGTCCCGACGGCGTCAAAGCGCACGGGATGCGTGTGATACAGCCCTTCAAGCAGCGTGAAGAACAGACGGTCATCGGGGTCATCCAGCGCCTCATCGAGCTCCTGCGCAATGATGCTGCGCTCATTCTCAACGCTCTCCGCCGCGAAATAGGGGCGCTGCACGAAATCCAGCAGCAGCGCGAGCGCTTCGGGGAAGTGCTCTGCCGTGCGGAAGTGATAGACTGTGCGGTCAAACTCCGTGTAGGCATTGCTTGCCGCACCGAGCGCCGCAAACTGATAGTCCACATCGCCGTCTTCATTCTTGAAGAGCTGATGCTCCAGAAAATGCGCCGTGCCGGGCGGAAGTGCAACCAGCCTGCCGCCGCTGCGGTATTGCAGATGCGCGGAGCCGAAGCGTGTGCCGAGCTGCGCGCAGGCGGTGCCGAAGCCCTGCATCTCCGCGGTGCAGACGGTGAGCCCGCAGCCGAGCCGGACGGTGCTGCATTTCGGTTCTGCCGTCATGAGACCGCCCCCTCTCTCAGCGTACCGCGCAGCACACAGACCGTGCCGAGCCGGAGCTGCTTCGCGGCATCCGTCAGCATCTCCCGCGTGATCTGCTGCACGGCATCCCGGCGCGCTGCGGCAGTGCGGTCATCGCCGTAAAGCGTGTGCCGCATGCAGGCAGCCGCGATGCCCCCGGTCGAATCGGCGCCGACTGCATCCTGATAGGCAAGCCAGCGCTTTGCCTCCTCAAGCAGTGCATCCGGGAAGTCTCCGCGCCGGATCGCCGCGATCTCCGCCTCAATGCCGCGCTGCGCCGCCTCAATCTGATCCGTGCGCACGCCGAGATCGACCGTCAGGGACGATTTCAGCAGCGAGACAGACGAGGTGCAGTAATAGCAGAGACCCAGCTTTTCGCGCAGGTCGCGGAAGAGCAGAGCGTTCGGGGCTGTGCCGAGGACTGCATTCAGCAGACGTGCGGTGTCCTGCGGGATGCTGTCATATTGATAGACGGCGCAGAGCTTGCTCTGTACCGCATCGGTGTCTTCCGTATAAAACTGCGGCGCGGGCTTTTTCCTGCCCGGCGCTGCAAGCTGCGGGAACGGAACTGCGGTTTTCCGCTCCGCAAAGAGCCGCGTGAGCATCTCCCCCGCCGCAGGCAGCTCCCGCGGCGAAACGCAGACCGCATCCACGGCGGTGTGCAGCATCATATCCCGCCAGACAGCATATGCTGCCTGCGGTGTGATCTGATCTGCTGCGGCACGGGTGCCGCAGGGCGGCAGCGCAGCGGGCTCCCCGGCATACGCCAGCTCTGCCGCCTTTTGCAGCAAAAAGCTCCGCTTGTCGTTCTGCTCGCAGTCGATGTCATCGAGCAGATTCTGCATGCAGAGGCGGAATTCCTCCGCATCAAAGGCGCCGTTTTCGGCGTTCGGATCATGCAGGCAGTCATAGACGAGAGCGAGCATTTCCGCCGTGACAGCCGTGCCGTCGGGCGAAAAGCTGTCATCGAGCCACTCCGCCGAAACAGTCAGCATGAGCGCATCGCCGCAGGATGTGAGATGCGCTGTGAGATCGGCGGCATAGAGCGCATCCAGCTGCTCCGTGAGATCTGCACGCGAGGGGCAGCGCTTTGTGCTCGCGGTCAGCAGATCGCAGAGCAGCGCATAGCAGGGCGACAGTTCCGCCGTCCGTTTTTCCGCGGGGATGAGAAAATTGAGCTCCAGCAGGCAGCTTCGGAATTTCGCATCGGTACACGCCGTGCAGCACACGCCCGGCGCGATTTCTTCTCTTTTCACAGCATCCCCTCCTTCCGCAGCAGAATATAGCAATACACTTTATTATAGCACAGATGGCGGAAAAATGCAATGGCTGAAACATAGAAACAGGCGGGCAGTGTGCGCATTGTTTCGTATGAAAATGCCCTGACACTCGTCTGAGCATCAGGGCATGCATAGATATGATTCATTTCACTGCACGGATGCGGTCGTGCTGTACCGTGACGGAATAAAGGATCGGCTCCACGGCAGGCTGCTGCTCCAGTCCAAGTCCCGTGAACTGCATCAGGAACACCGACTCAGGCACCTGTATGAGATGCATGCAGGCAAGCGTCCCGACCGGCTCCGCCTGCCACCACGCCGTCACTGCGGGAGAATGTCCGTGGTAGCTGTATGTCACCTCCGGAATGCTGCGCATCGGGATCGCGGCGGAGAAATAGCGCCGGAGCTCAGAGCCCGTCAGCGAGCGGATGCGGATCTTCTCCGTCACGGGGAGCTGCATCACGGTCAGGCGCACATTTCCGTTTCCGACGAAGATCGCGTTGCCGTTCTGCCGCTTCAGGAGACGGTATTCCCGCGGCACGGAAAATTCCAGTGCGCCGCCGCAGCAGGACGCCCGCTTCGGCAGCAGTGTCACGGAAAAGCGTTCGTATTTCGAGCGCTTTCGCTCTGCGAGATATGCCCGCAGCTTCCGCACGCCGAGTGCCGTCAGAACCGTCAGCAGTGTCAGCCCGAGCATCCACGAAAGCGCTGTGCCGGTGATCTCATAAGCTGTCGCTGTCAGCATAAGGCTCTGCCTCCTTCCGGGTTGACTCAGCCGCCGTAGGTCGTGACGATAAAGCCGTCGATGTTATTGCCGGAGATTTCCCACATGCCCTCGTTCGGCACCGGCACCATCGTGTCTCCGCCCGAATCTGCGGGAACATAGTAGATCTTGTAGGTGTCGGCATCGGTCGTATAGGTCAGCATATTCTTGCCGAAGACATAGGTATCCCGCAGCATCGTGAGATACTCCTCCAGGCAGAGGTCATTCTCCGCGATGTATTTCGCATGCGGCAGACCGACATAGCGGATCGCGGTAAAGGTGCCGCGCTCGCCGGTCAGATCGGTCTTGCCGTCGGGGTAGCGGAGGATAAAGCCGTAATCCGCCATATGGTCAAAGAGCCACGAATAGGGCTTTGTGTTCGAGATATAGGAATAGCCGCCTGCCGCCAGCTTCAGGTGCAGCTGAATGTCGAGCGCGGTCGCGGATTCCGGATTGCTTTTCTCCTTGCCTGTCTCAAGATAGCCGTAATTGAACATGATCTCGGTGTTGTCCGTCTCAGTGATATAGGCGCGCATCAGGCGGTTGAATTCCGAGAGCGCAGTCTTGTTGAGCGTTGTGTGGCCGGAATAGGAGACCTCGTAATCGGGGCGGTCCTGCGAATAATAGACCTGCTCCAGGTCGAGATCCTCCTTTGTGAGCGTGCTCGGGTTGCTGCTGTTGACCAGCACCAGCTTGCCCTTGTGGACAGCGTCGGCGAGCATCGTCACATACTGATAATCGCTCGGGAGCGCTGCTGCGGCAGAGGATTCCGGCGTCAGCACGGAAGATGCCGAAGCGGAATCTGCGCCGGCGGAAACAGCCGCACCGGGCTCAGAGGATGCGCCCGAAGATGCCGCGCCGCTGCTGCCGGCAGCGGCGCTGCCAGGCGACTTCGGATCGGTCAGCGAGGAATTGTCCTTCTCTTCCCCGCAGCCGCGCATGCACGAGCCGAGCAGGAAGATCAGCACCAGCAGGACGGCAGCCGCGACCGTGATGCGGTCCCAGCGGATTCTGCGTCGTTTTGCCATGAAAAAGTCTCCTTTATTTCTTCTGAAAAAGGCACAGTCTCACGCAGAGTGAGACTGTGCAGAATGATACATTTCTGTATGCAGATCAGGTCTCTGCGGGTGCGCCTGCCTCAGCGAGGTTATCCTGCGCCTCAGCGGCGGCTGCTGCGACCTCAGCCTGCAGTGCTGCGAGCTGGTCGTCGGTCGAAGCCTCGGGCATCATGCCCATCTCGGTCATCAGGCGCTCCAGCTCGGTATCGACCTTTGCGCTGCGCTCGAGCTCCTCGAAGGTTGCAACCTCCTCGGGCTTGCCTGCGCCGAGGATCTCGCTGAATGCAGCTGCTTCTGCTTCCTTGCGCTCGATGCGCTCCTCCATTCTTGCGAGCTTATCAAAGCTGCTGGAGGTGTCGATGCCGCCCATAGACTGCGCGAGCTCTCTCTGGGTATCTGCCATCTGGGAGCGTGCGATCAGCATTGCCTCGCGGGACTTTGCCTCCTGCATCTTCGCCTTCAGAGCCTCGACCTGCGAACGGATCGCCTCAGTCTGGTTCGAAATGGTCTCATACATTTCGCGGTAGTTGGCGACATCCTCATCCGCCTTCACCTTGCTGGCGAGTGCCTTCTTTGCAAGCTCGGTATCGCCTGCCTTCAGCGCTGCCTTTGCGCGTGCCTCCCAGCTTGCGGAGACTGCGCATGCGTTGCGGTACTGCTTCTCAACCATACGCTCGCTGGCAACAGCCTTGCCGAGTGCCTGCGTGGACTTGGTGAGCTCCTTCTGCATATCGAGAATGATCTGCTTTACGAGCTTTTCCGGATCCTCCGCCTTGTCGAGCATATCATTGATATTCGCCTTGAAAATATCGCTGATTCTGGAGAAAATACCCATCTCTGAACCCTCCTGTTATGTGTTTTTCGGGATGTGATTTTCAGCGCTCCGGACCGTTCTTCATTCATCCGGCGCTGCTTACTCCCATTATAGCAAAGTTTTTTGATTTTGTCAAGCGGAAACTGTTGATTTTCATGAAAAGCAAAGAAATGGAAATTCCGCCGGTTCCGGTGCTCATTCTGCGCCCGGCACGCACGCCTTTCTGACCAGCGCTGCGAGGTCTGCGGGGAGATTGTTGGCATCATCCCACTCATTGCCGAACTCAGCGGCAATGCTGCGATACTCCGCATAAAGCGGCGATGCCTTGTACTGTGCGATCAGCAGCGGGAGCGCTTCGCCGGTGCGTTCCGCCCTTGCAATCGCCTGACAGAGCGCGATGTTGACCTCTTTGCGCGAGCCGACGCATTCAAACGGCTTGTTCGGCAGCGCACCGCAGAGTTCCTGCAAAACCGGCGCCATATCCGCCAGATTCAGAATATCGGAAGAAAGCAGCCGCGTGATCTCCGCAAAGGAAAGGAACGGCGAGAGGATCACGGCGACAAACAGGCATTTTGCGCAGTGCCCGCACCATTTATCCGCCTTTGCGCCGGCATTGCAGCTGCGGAAGATCTCGTGATAGGCAGTCGGGAGCGAGGCGAAATACCGTGCGATCTGATACTCCGTCAGCGGTCTGAGCAGCGAGAAATACTGCACGCCGCAGCGGAGATATGCTTTCTCGTATTCCGCGAAATCGCACTCAAACTGATAGCTCTTGGAGTACTGATGATTGACCTCTGCCTCAGAAACCGTCGATTCGCTCGCAGAGGATTCGTTTGAAAGCACGACCGTTTTCAGCCCGTTGAGATAGGCTGTCAGCACCGCCGAGAACGCAACAATCGCCGAGAACGGCGTGTGCCCGTTGAGGAAGCCCTCCTTGTTGAGCCGCAGCATATTGGGGTCAAGCGTGCGCTTCGGCTCCAGAATGCGCGCTTTCGGGATGCCCGCGAGAACCGCCGCCTTCTCCGAGGAATCGCGGTGATTGATCTGATAGGCGTACGCATCGGCGAGCTGCTCCTTCAGCAGATTCAGCGTGACGATCGAATCCTTGCCGCCGCCGACCGGGATCAGCAGCCCGGAGAGCGGCTTTTCTGCCGCCCCGTCCGCCATCGTGCCGCATTCACCGGTGATCTGCATGAAGCTGTCAAAATCCGTCTCTATGCCGTTGCGGTAGAAGAATTCGCCGAGCCCGCCGAAATAGAGCTGCTTCCACCATGCAGTCTGCTCCGGCGTGAGCCCCGCAAAGCGCAGCACGACCGTCGGCGAGCAAGTGATCTTCCAGTAGGAGACCAGCTCCGTGAGTCCCAGAGAATAGATCAGCCGCAGCAGCGCGGGGTCTCTGTGATCCGGCACTTCCCGGCAGGGGATCCGCCAGACCGGACGGAACCGGCTCAGCCCCTCGATCTCGAAGTCATAGGTGATCTGCAAAACATGCGTCCCGGCAGACATGGCAAAGCCGTGATAGATAAATCTCGGATATTTCTCACGCAGTTCGGTAAATGTCATAGCAATGCTCCGTTCTATATGGATGAATGCGCAGCCCGCACGGAACTGCGCATTCTTTGCGTTTTCTGCTTATTTCGCCCTGACCGCCTCGCGGACGACCTCTGCGATGTGCTCCGCCGAGAGACCGAACTCCTTGAGAAGATCGAGCGCCGGGCCGGAATGCCCGAAGGTGTCATTCACGCCGACTCTGCGCACCGGCACCGGGCAGCCCTCGCAGACTGCTTCCGCGACTGCCGAGCCGAGACCGCCGATGATGCTGTGCTCCTCCGCGGTGACGATCGTGCCGCACTCCGCAGCAGCCTTCAGGATCAGCTCCCTGTCGAGCGGCTTGATCGTGTGGATATTGATGACGCGCACAGAGATGCCCTCTGCGGCAAGCGTCTCCGCAGCGGTCAGCGCTTCGTTGACCATGAGACCCGTCGCGACAACGGCAGCGTCCTTGCCCTCGCGGAGCGTCACGCCCTTGCCGATCTCGAACTTATAGGTTGCAGGATCGTTGATGACCGGGACTGCCAGTCTGCCGAAGCGGCAGTAAACAGGGCCGTCATGCTGAATCGCAGCCTCAACAGCCGCCTTTGCCTCGGTGTCATCCGCAGGGTTCAGCACGACCATGCCCGGGATGGTGCGCATGAGCGCGAGATCCTCGCAGCACTGGTGAGTTGCACCGTCCTCGCCGACGGAAATGCCGGCATGCGTTGCGCCGATCTTGACATTCAGATGCGGGTAGCCGATCGAATTGCGCACGATCTCGTAGGCTCTGCCTGCCGCGAACATCGCAAACGATGACGCAAACGGGATCATGCCCGCTGCCGCGAGACCTGCCGCAACGCCCATCATGTTTGCCTCGGCGATGCCGCAGTCATAGAAGCGGTCGGGATATGCTTTCTTGAAGATGCCGGTTTTTGTCGCGGCAGCAAGGTCGGCATCGAGCACGACCAGATTCGGATATTTCTCCGCAAGGGCGGTCAGCGCTTCGCCGTAGCTCTCGCGTGTCGCCTTCTTGATCACATCGCTCATGCCTGCCCCTCCAATCTCTCGAGCTCGGCGGTCAGCTCCGCCATTGCCTTCTCATACTGCTCGGCGTTCGGCGCGGTGCCGTGCCAGCCGACCTGGTTCTCCATGAAGGAGACGCCCTTGCCCTTTGTGGAATGCTGAATGATCGCGACCGGCTGCATCGTGATGCGCTCTGCCTCACGGAATGCGCGGTCGATGTCGTCGAAGTCATGTGCATCCATCTCGATCACATGCCAGCCGAACGCACGGAACTTATCCGGGATCGGCTCCGGCGAGCAGACCTCTGTGATCTTGCCGTCGATCTGGAGCCCGTTGTTGTCCACGATCGCGATGAGATTGTCGAGACCGTAGTGCCCCGCGAACATTGCAGCCTCCCAGACCTGACCCTCCTCGATCTCACCGTCGCCGAGGATGGTATAGACGCGGTAGCAGTCGGCTCTGTGCTTGCCTGCGAGCGCCATGCCGCATGCTGCGGAGATGCCCTGACCGAGCGAACCGGAGCTCATGTCAACACCGGGGATGGTGATGCAGGGGTGACCCTGCAATCTTGCGCCGATGTGACGGAGCGTCTTCATCTCGTCCATCGGGAAGAAGCCGCGCTCTGCAAGGGTCGCATAGAGCGCCGGTGCAGTGTGTCCCTTCGAGAGCACAAGGCGGTCGCGGTCGGCGTAGTCGGGATTATCGGGATAAACATGCATTCTCGTGAAATAGAGATAGGTGAGCAGATCCGCGATGGAGAGCGACCCGCCCGGGTGACCGGACTTTGCGTTGTAGACGCCCTCGATGATGCCCATACGGACATGGCATGCGTGGATCTGAAGCTGTTTTTTCAGCGTTGCATCCATATGTGTACCTGTTCCTTTCTGCCGCGGAGACCCGCCGGCACATATCTTGTTTTATTATAACATATCGCAGCAGAAAATGCAATGGCTCAGCCTGAAAATTTACGATACCTGCCCGGAGAAACGAAAAAGCCGCCCGGGAAAGGCGGCTTTCAGCTTATTGATCATGTGTCTCCGACGGATCTATAATGAGGGCTCCGCCCTCAAACTCCTGCCGGGGACAGCGGTCCCCGGACCCCGTTGTGATGCGATAACGGATTCTGAACGTGTGCAGTGCGGAGAGCCTTCCGCGTGAAACTCACCGGAGATACATCCTTTCCGGCAGCATAGAAAAAGCCGCCCGGGAAAGGCGGCTTTTCTGTACGGATCGCGGATAATTACTGTTCCCTCTTTCTCATCACGACTGCACCTGCGGCAGCAGCGGCAGCAACGCCTGCAAGCGCAACAGCCGGGAACGCATCGCCGGTCTTTGCGGGGGCAGCAGTGGTTGCCTTGCCGGTGGTGGTGGTTGCCTTTGCGGTGGTAGTGGTTGCCTTTGCGGTGGTGGTCGTCGCAGCAGCAGCTGTGGTGGTCGCGGCAGCGGACGTGGTGGTCGCGGCAGCAGTCTCAGACTGTGCAGCAGCCGTCTCGGAAGTCGTCGTCTCAGGTGCCTCGGTTTCAGTTGTTGTGGTAACCGTGGTCTCAGCGCCGGCGGGTGCCTCGTCTGCAAAGGCGTTCATCGCGCCTGCCGTGGTGAGCACTGCGATCGAAGCGAGTGCTGCAAGGATGGATACTGTCTTCTTTTTCATTTCAAATCTTCCTTTCGTCAGTCAGAATGTAGTCATTTAGGGAGGATGGTTTCCCCATGACACATGATACCACTTTGCGCCCCGGAAGTCAATTACAAAAGTATGAAAATCCTGTCACAATCCAGTAAATTTACGCGTATTTTCTTACAAATTGCGGCGCAGAGCTGCCGCGGTCACATGGAAACAGCACCCTGAAAGCAGTGCCTCTCCCTATACGGCAGAAGTCTATGCACTCTGTTATCTGATTCCCCTTACAATTCTCGATCTTGTATTTGCAATACACGGAAAAAGCAAAAATGAATCCTTTTCGCCCGCGCAGGGAAGCTCCCCGCGCGGGCTTTTGCTTTGTTCTACAAAAAGTCGTCTTTTTTTCGCGTTCCTTTTTACGGAATTTCACAGCCCGAACCCCTTGCCTTTTTTCGGAAAATCGGGTATAATAAATATGTATGCGTATCACGAACAAAGGGGAGGTCCTGATTTTTTATGTATTCCGCGTTTATCCTGTTCGACAAGGTGCTGAAAGGCACCGAAAAAATGAACGGCACGCAGATCGTCTCAATGACAGTGATCGGTCTGCTGGTTGTCTTTTCAGCTCTGCTGCTGCTGGTGCTCTTCCTGGCCTGCTCAGGCAGCATCTTCAGGAAGGTTCAGCCGGGCAAGAAGCAGCCCGCACCGCAGAAGAAGGCGCCCGCACCCGCGAAGCCTCAGCAAAAGCCCGCGCCGAAGGCAGCACCCGCAGCCCCCGCGGCAAAGGCGGCAGCATCCGCAGAGGATGACAGCGAGGTCGTTGCGGTCATCATGGCGGCAATCGCAGCAATGAGCGCTGCGGACGGCAAGCAGTATGCCGTGCGCTCCGTACGTCAGGTCACGCGCGGCGGCTCCGGGCGTTCGATCTGGGCACAGGCAGGTCTCAGCGATCTGACGCGCCCCTTCTGACAGCAAACTGATACTTTCAAGAATTGAGGATATACATTTATGGGTGAAATACTTGACTTTCTGACGAACACAGTCGGCGGTCTCTGGAACGACAGCGGTCTGAACGCGCTGTTCTCCTCCGGCGGCTGGAAGAATCTCATCATGATTCTCATCTCGTTCGTATTTATGTATCTTGCGATTGCAAAGGGCTTTGAGCCCCTGCTGCTCCTGCCGATCTCCTTCGGCATGCTGCTGACGAATCTTCCGATGGCTGAAATGTATCACCCGGAGCTCTGGGTGCTCGTGGACGGCCATGTGGACTACGGAACGGTGCTGCGGGAAGGCGGCCTGCTCGACATACTATATCTAGGCGTCAAGCTCCAGCTTTATCCCCCGCTCATCTTCCTCGGCATCGGCTGCATGACCGACTTCTCCCCGCTGATTGCAAACCCCAAGAGCTTCCTGCTCGGCGCGGCTGCACAGGGCGGCATCTTCTTCACATTCATCGTTGCGGGTCTTCTCGGCTTCACGGCTGCTGAGGCAGGCTCCATCGCGATCATCGGCGGTGCAGACGGCCCGACGGCGATCTATGTTTCGACCAGACTGCTCACCGGCGACGGTGCCATCACAACGGGCAACATCGCGCTGGCTGCATATACATACATGGCGCTCGTTCCGATCATCCAGCCCCCGATCATGCGCTTCATGACCAGCAAGAAGGAGCGCTCCGTCAAGATGGAACAGCTCCGCACGGTCTCCAAGACCGAGCGCATCATCTTCCCGATCGCGGTCACGATCATCGTGTCGCTGCTGGTTCCCTCCGCAGCACCGCTCGTCGGCATGCTGATGTTCGGCAACCTGCTCAAGGAATCCGGCGTTGCGGCAAGACTCATCGACACCGCACAGAATGCCCTCATGAACATCATCACGATCTTCCTCGGCATCTCCGTCGGTGCAACGACCACCGCAAACCAGATCTTCAGCCTGAAGTTCCTGGGCGTCATGTTCCTCGGCGTCTGCGCATTCTCGCTCGGCACGGCAAGCGGCCTGGTGCTCGGCAAGATCATGTATAGGGTCACGGGCGGCAAGGTCAATCCGCTGATCGGCTCCGCGGGCGTGTCGGCTGTCCCGATGGCAGCGCGTATCTCGCAGAAGGTCGGTGCGGAGACAGACCCGACAAACTTCCTGCTGATGCACGCGATGGGACCGAATGTCGCGGGCGTCATCGGCTCCGCAGTTGCAGCGGGCGTGCTGCTCTCCGTCATCGGCGGATAAACAGCCCCGTTATTTGGATATAGAAACAGACCGGAAACAGGATACAATGCCAGTTTCCGGTCTTTTTTTCACAGCATCTGCGCGCAAAACAGCGTCCCGCAAGCTGAACGAAAAAATTTTTTGAAATTCTCTGTAATACTTTCCCGTTTCAGTTGTCAAATAAACAGAAGGGGGTGAAAACACGATGGATCAGGCATTCGATGAGATCTACAAAGCCTATGCACAGGATGTTTACCGCTTTGCGCTCCGGCTCTCGGGGAGCGAATCGCTCGCAGAGGATATTTTGCAGGATACCATGCTCAAGGCAATCACATCCATCGACAGCTTCAAGGGCGGCTGCTCCATGAAAACATGGCTCTGCACCATCGCCCGCAATGAATATCTCAATCATGTGAAGCGCATGGATAACCGCGGTCTTCCGCTTGACGCCGCGCGCGAGGCGTCCGGGGATGACGACCCGTTCTCAATGGCCGAGAACGCGGAGCTTGCCGTGCAGATCCACCGTGTTCTGCACCGTCTGGAAGAGCCCTACCGCGAGGTCTTCTCGCTGAGGGTGTTTGCCGAGCTGAAATATGATGACATCGGCAGCATCTTCGGGCAGAGCGCGAACTGGGCAAGCGTCACCTATTTCCGAGCGAAGAAAAAGCTCATTGCCATGCTGAAAGAGGAGGGAATATTATGAAAGATATGAAGATCACATGCAGCATCGTTGAAGATCTGCTCCCGGCATACACAGAGGGACTGTGCAGCGAGGAGACCGCAGCGGCGGTCAAAGCACATCTCGCCGAATGCGCGGACTGCGCAGCGCTTGCAAAGCAGATGCCCCTGCCGGACGAAAAAACCGACAAGGCATCTGTGCCGAGCGAGAAAAAGGCATTCAGGAAGGTCAACCGCAAGATCCGCAGGTCGAAGATGCTGAACCGCATTCTCGGCGGCATCATCACCGCAGCCGTGCTTGTGCTCTGTGTGCTGTCGCTCGGGCAGATTCGACCCAACGGCGACCTCCCGAACTTTGACACGCTGCGCTTCTCGATTGAGACAAAGCGGCTGACAAAGCTGCTCACAGACGGTAAATATGACGAGTATCTCGAGAAGGTCGGCCCCGATATCGGACATGCGTTTGACAAGAACGCCTATTTCGCAGGGCAGGAGAACATTGATGCCTTCTACACAAAGCTCAACGCGGAAATCAAAGCGCGCTATGAAGCGGCATACGGCAATACAAAAGTGAAAAGCATCCGCACGCGCGATGTCGGACAGTATCAGATGATCGGCGAATTAGCACCGGCCGTCTGCGGCAATGTCGAGGTCACCTATGAGGACGGCAGAATGCTGGAGCTGTTCTATGTCTCGCAGGATATCGGGCAGTATGCCTGCGTTATGAGCGGATGGTCGGATTGGGGCAAGGTTGACGAATCGCCGGAGACGGCATTTGCAATGTGCATGGATTACCGCTATGATCTGCACATGGATGACAGGAACATCCGGCAGCGCATGCTCGTGCATGAAGGCGAGATGAAGGATCAGACCGCGCATATGGCAGTCTTTCTCTTCCGCGATAATCTCAGAGAGACTGTGAACGAGCGCATCAAGGAGTTTTACCGCCATGACGGCTTTGCCGTGACAGACTGCGTCTATTCCGAGGTGCGCTGGGATCCTGAAAAGGAGATGACCTATTTCATCGCGACCCTCACCGCAAAGGACAAAGAGGGCACCGCGGTCATGCAGACCCGCATCTATGACAGCTATGACGGCTGGCTCATCCCCGAGCCGAACAGCGCTGAGGTCTGGGAGCAGGGCTGCACGCCCGCGCTCGCTGAAGCACTGAAGCATTTCTTCAGCTGAGCGACGGCAGCCGCTTCTGAACACACACAGCCCCCGGTACAATCACCGTACCGGGGGCTGAAAGTTTATAAATTCCAAAGATCGCGAATCGCATGGCGATTCGCCCAGGGGCGCCCTCTATCGCAGGGCGCCCCTCTCTCAAAAACCATCCACTGGATGCTTTTTGAGATTCACCCCTGCCGAGCTCCTAAAGTCAGGGAATTCCGCCCGTTGCGACGGGCGGCGGGGGCGCTGCCCCTCGACCCTGCAAGCCTTTGAAAAGGCTTGACCGAAACTTTAATCATAGAATCGGCAGCTTTCAGAATCACTGCACAGCGATACCGCTTATTCCTCCATCGCCGCAACAAGGCTGCGCAGACGGATCTTCGCCGCGCCGAGGTTGTTGATCTCATCAATCTTGAGCTGCGTGTAGAGCTTGCCCTTCGCTTCGAGAATCGACCGCACCTCATCCGTCGTCACGGCGTCGATGCCGCAGCCGAACGACACCAGCTGTACGAGCTGCATATCCGGCTGTGTCGCGACATATTCCGCGGCGCGGTACAGGCGGGAATGATATGTCCACTGATTGAGCACGCCGAGCTTGCCGACATGTCCGAGCGCAGAGACCGAATCCTCGCTGACGACCGCCATGCCGAGGCTCGTGATCAGCTTGTGAATGCCGTGGTTGATCTCCGGGTCGATGTGATAGGGGCGCCCCGCAAGGACGATGATCTTCTTACCCTTTGCACGCGCCTCCGCAATGATGCGCTGTGCCTCCTCCGCGGTATCGCTGCGGTACTGCTCCAGCGCGGCATATGCCTTGTCGAGCGCCGCATTCAGATCGCCGCTGTACGCATAGCCGGAGAGCGCCTGTCTGAGCGACTTCGCAACGCCCTTTCTGCGGTTCAGATCCAGATAAGGTGCGATGAAATTCTGCTCCGTCAGGCGGGAATTGTTCGCCCGCAGCAGCTCGGGGTAATAGGCAACGACCGGGCAGTTATAGTGGTTGTCGTTTTCGCCCTCATCGAGATTATAGCTCATGCACGGCCAGAAGATGAAATCCACGCCCTGTTCGAGCAGGTCTTCGATATGCCCGTGCGCGAGCTTCGCCGGATAGCAGACGGTATCCGAGGGGATCGTGTGCTGCCCCTGATAATACACGGTGCGGTCGGATTCGCGGGAGCATTTCACCGCAAAGCCGAGCTCCGTGAAGAAGGTTGCCCAGAAGGGCATCTGCTCATAGAAGCTGAGTGCCAGCGGGAGACCGACCGTCGCGGCGGGCTTCCCGACGGGCTGCTGCTTCGCCGCGTCAAGGATCTTCTGATACTTATACTCATACAGCGCGGGGAGCTGCTCCGCCTTCGATTTTCCGGCGCCGCGCTCGCAGCGATTGCCGGAGATGAACCTGCCGCCGTCCTTGAAGGTGACGATATTCAGCGCACAGTGCGCCGTGCAGCCGCCGCATTTTGCGCTGCGGGTGGTGTAGGTGAAATCGGCGAGCTTGTCTGCGGTGATGGTCGTCGTCTCGGCGGGCTTATGCTCCATCGCATAGAGCGCGGCGCCGAAAGCACCCATCAGCCCCGAGATCGCCGGACGGATCACATCGCGTCCGAGCTCCATTTCAAAGGAGCGCAGCACGGCATCATTGAGGAAGGTGCCGCCCTGCACGACAATATTCTTGCCGAGCTCCTCGACCGACTTGGCACGGATGACCTTGTAAACCGCATTCTTGATGATCGACGAGGAGAGACCCGCAGAAATATCCTCCACGGTGGCGCCGTCCTTCTGTGCCTGCTTCACCGAGCTGTTCATGAACACGGTGCAGCGCGAGCCGAGATCGACCGGCTTCTCTGCAAAGAGACCGAGCTGCGAGAATTCGGCAATGTCATAGCCGAGCGCCTGTGCAAAGGACTGAATGAACGAGCCGCAGCCCGAGGAACATGCCTCATTCAGCATGATGCTGTCGATGCTGTGATTGCGGATCTTGAAGCACTTGATATCCTGCCCGCCGATGTCCATGATGAAATCAACATCGGGGCAGAAATAAGACGCCGCCTTGAAATGCGCGACCGTTTCCACGATGCCGTAGTCGATGCCGAGACCTGCGCGGATGAAATCCTCGCCGTAGCCGGTGACAGCCGAGCCCGCAATCCGCAGATTCGGGTGCTTCATCGCATAGATCTCCTTCAGACGGTTCACGATGCGGTCAAGCGGCTGCCCGCGGTTTGCGGCATAATACTGATACAGCAGCTCGCCCTTTTCGGTGATCAGCACGAGCTTCGTTGTGGTCGAGCCCGCGTCGATGCCGAGATAGCAGTCGCCCTCAGTGGTTTTGAGATCGGCAAAGGGCAGATCATGTGCGCGGTGGCGCTCGATGAACTGCTCATATTCCTGCCGCGAGCGGAAGAGCGGCTCGCCGACAACGGTATTGCCGCCGGTCTGCGCATGCTCGATCTTGTCCATGACATCGGAAAGCGGCATCGCATCGACCGACTGCTCCGCATACATCGCGCAGCCGTATGCAACGAACACAGGCGCGTTCTCCGGAAAGATCGCGTGCTCCTCATCGAGCTTCAGCGTGCGGACAAATGCCTCGCGCAGACCCTTGAGGAAAGAGAGCGGTCCGCCGAGAAAGAGCACCGTGCCCTCGATCGTTCTGCCCTGCGCAAGACCAGAAACGGTCTGATCGACAACTGCCTGGAAGATACTCGCCGCGACATCCTCGCGCCGCGCACCCTGATTGAGCAGCGGCTGGATATCCGACTTTGCGAACACGCCGCAGCGCGACGCGATCGGATAGCGCTTTTCTGCCTTCAGCGAGAGCTCATCCATCGCATCTGCGGAGATGCCGAGCAGCGATGCCATCTGGTCGATGAACGCGCCCGTACCGCCTGCGCAGGAGCCGTTCATGCGCTGCTCAACGCCGCCCGTGAGGAAGATCATTTTGGCATCCTCGCCGCCGAGCTCGATCATCACATCGGCATTCGGATAGTCTGCCTTCACAGCGAGAAACGCCGCGTGAACCTCCTGCACAAAGGGAATGCCTGCGCTCTGCGCCAGTCCGAGACCTGCCGAGCCGGTGATGCAGACGCGGAACTGCGCCTCCGGGAATTTCTTTTGCAGCTCGAGAATCTGCTCCGCGACCGTCTCACGGACACGCGAAAGGTGCCGCTGATAGCGGTGCGAGAGAATATGATGTTCCCCGTCGATGACAACGGTCTTGACGGTGGTGGAGCCGACGTCGATGCCGAGCGAATAGATCTGATCCATATGTATGCCTCCTATGCTGCCGGATGCAGCCTGCGGGAACAGTATGCTGTCTCTATTATAGCATATTACTGCGATAAATTCAATGGGAGAATCCGCTAAATCAACAGGCGAAGCGCATTCAGCGGGCGCTTGCCTGTCCGATGCAGATGCCGCCGTCGTTCGGGGGGATGAGATGATGCCGCAGGACGCGGAAGCCTGCCGCGTGCAGCCGCGCCTCCGTGTGCTGCACAAGCAGGCGGTTCTGGAAAACGCCGCCGCTCAGCGCCGCTGTCCCGATGCCGTGGATCTCACGCAGCCGCACACATGCTGCCGCGATGCCGTCCGCGAGTGCCGCGTGGAAGGCATATGCCAGCGCACGGCGGGTATCCGCATCCGGCGCTGCTGCATACCGCACGGCGATCTCTGCCGCGAGCCGTGCGGTCTCCATTGTCAGGAAGCCCTCCTGCTCCGTGACGGTGCATGTGAGCGGGATGCCGCCGCCGCCCGCTCTGAGATGCCGCTCTGCCGCATACATCAGTGCAGTCGCCGCTTCGCCCTCGAAGGTCGATGCACGGCGGATGCCGAGAAGCGCAGAGACCGCGTCAAAGAGCCGTCCCGCGCTGGTCGAGCGGATGCTGTTGATGCCGTTTTTCGCCATTGCCGCCTGCACGCGGTAATTCTGCGCATCGCAGATACCGAGCATTTCACAGAGCGCTGCCGCGTCATCCGGCAGGGTCTCGCGGAGCAAAGCCGCCGCAATGCGCCAGCCCTCGCGGGAGGAGGCGTCGCCGCCGGTCTGCATGAACGGCATGATGCTGCCTGCGCGGACATAGCCTGCGGGGTCGGAAATCAGGAATTCGCCGCCCCAGATGCTCCCGTCGTCGCCGTATCCGGTGCCGTCGAAGCTCACGCCGATGACGCGCCCGGTTTCGCCGTTTTCCGCCATGCACGAGAGAATATGCGCGTAGTGATGCTGAATCCTTGTGAGCGGCACGCCCCATTCCGCGGCGAGCTCCTCCGCCAGCGCGGCGGTGTTATACATCGGGTGCCTGTCGCAGACGATGCGCTGCGGGGTGACCTCCAGCAAGCCGCACATGCGCGTGATTGACTCGCGGAGCGCCTGCACCGTGCGCAGATCAGCCGTGTCGCCGACATAGGGGGAGGCATAGAGCAGCCCGTTTTTCGCGATGCAAAAGCTGTTCTTGAGCTCGCCGCCGATGCCGAGCACGACATCTTCTCCGGCGCCCTTCTGCATCACGGGCAGCGGCGCAAACCCGCGAGAGCGGCGGATCATGTAAGGTGCGCCGTCCAGCCAGTCGCAGACGGAATCATCGGCACGGAGCAGGATCTCACGGTCATGTGAGAGCATGAGATCGCAGAATCCGGCGATCTCCTTCTGCGCCGCCGCATCATCCTTGCAGATGGGTGCCCCGCGTGCGTTGCCCGAGGTCATGACAAGGCAGTCGGTCATACAGATGCCGTCCGGGTAATCAAACAGCAGCATTTGCAGCGGCGCATAGGGGAGCATCACGCCGACTGTGAGATTGTCCGGCGCGATCTCATCGCAGAGGGTTGTATCGCCGCGCTTTTCCAGCAGCAGAATCGGCTTCTGCCAGCCGGTGAGCCATGCCTCCTGCCCCGGCTGCAAGACACATTCCCGCCGCACGGTGTCCATGTCGCGCAGCATCACCGCAAAGGGCTTCATCGGGCGCTGCTTGCGTTCCCGCAGCCGCCTGACCGCATCGCTGTTTTTCGCATCGCAGCAGAGGTGAAAGCCGCCGATGCCCTTGACGGCAATGATCTTTCCTTCCGTGATCGCCCGACGCGCTGCCGTGATTGCATCAGCGCCGCGGAGACCGCCGCCGATGAGATACACTTCGGGGCCGCAGTCATTGCAGCAGACAGGCTGTGCGTCATAGCGGCGGGTCGCGGGATCGTGATACTCCGCCGCGCAGGTGTCACACATCGGGAATGCACGCATGCTCGTGCGTTCGCGGTCATAGGGCATCGTGTCGAGGATCGTGAGCCGCGGGCCGCACTGCGTGCAGTTGATGAACGGATGCAGATAGCGGCGGTTCGATGGGTCAAAGAGCTCGGCGCGGCACTTGTCACAGGTTGCGATATCGGGCGAGGCAAAAATATCGCCGCGCTCCTTCTCGCTTTCGATGATGGAGAATTCCGAAAATCCGGCATGTGCGCATTCCGATTGCTCCATATCCATGATGACGGCACGCTCGGGCGGCGCCGTGCGGAGGATCTCCGCGAAACGGTCAAGCGCTTCCGGCGCACCCTCTGCAATGATCTCGACATAGGAGCCCTTGTTTGCGACCGTGCCGCAGATGCCGCAGGCTCTTGCCGTGTTCGCCGTGAACGGGCGGAAGCCCACGCCCTGCACGATGCCGAATACTTTGATATTGCGTGTCTGCATGTGTTCACCTCCGATCAGATTACACATAAATCAGCGTTTGCCGGAGAGAAGTGCCTCCGGCGGATTTATAATGAGGGGCTCTCGCACGCTTCGCTATGAGTTTGCAAGCAAACTCACCTCAAACTCCCGCCGGGGGCAGCGGCCCCCGGACCCCGTTGCAAAATCCCCCCCGCCCCCGCGGGGGCGGGGGGATTTTGAGACAGAGGAGTCTGAGGGGATCGCTATCCCCTCAGCAGGGGTGTGGGGGCGGCGCCCCCACATAGAACCATCGAAAGTGCTCCCCGCCAGATACTGATTTATATTCGTAAGCGTTCCGGGAAAGTGCTTCGGAAATGTCAACAGATCAAATGAGAAGCGGGAGTTTTTGTTCACTTCGACGAAGTTTGTGAAAGTTCTGTGCGAGGGCTTGACATTCCGCGGAAAAAGTGGTATTGTATGTTTAGCACTCAGAGAGATTGAGTGCTAGCACAAACAACAAACGGTTGCAAATCACTGAAAGGGGGCGGGCAGATGGATGACCGGAAGCTGCGGATCCTCAAGGCAGTTGTCGAAGAGTATGTCGTGACAGGCGAGCCGGTCGGCTCCAAAACGATCGCAGCCCTGCCCGATATTCACGTTTCTGCCGCAACCATCCGCAATGATATGGCGTTCCTGGAGCAGCTCGGTCTGCTGGAACAGCCGCACACCTCCGCCGGGCGCATCCCGACATTCCAGGGCTACCGCGTCTACATTGAACGGTGTATGGGCGGCAAGGGGCTCAGCGAGGAGGAGCGTGCAAGGCTCGACGGCATGTTTGCAGGCGATCAGCCGCTGACAGAGGAGCTTCTCATCCAGAGCGCGACCACAGCCCTTGCGGAAATCACAAACTGTGCCGCAGTCGCCGTCAACGCGATGCCGCAGTTCTCCGTGATCTCAAAGGTCGAGGTGATCCCGACCGGCAAGCGGCTCTATGTGATCCTGCTGATCACCTCCGCCGGCAATATCAAGAACAAGGCGTGCCGGCTGGAATTTGATCTGAATGACGAGCAGCTCCAGTTCTTCACGCAGTTCCTGACAGAGCATCTGCACGGCGTCTCCGTCGAGGATCTCTCCCCGCAGATGTTTGAACAGCTTGTCGCGGCGATGGGCGCTTATATGACAACGCTCAGCCCGCTCGTGCAGGGGCTCTATGAGCTGAGCCGCGATATGATGCGGCAGGAGCTCACGGTCAACGGCGCAAAGAACCTGCTCACCTGCCAGGATCTCAACACGGTCGATATCGTGGAGTTCATGGAGCACCAGGATGTGATCGTTCCCCTGCTCAATGACACGTTCAGCGGCATCCATGTGATGTTCAGCGAGGACGGCGAACAGGGCGGACATTTCGTCATCGGCAATTCGAGCATGATCGTCGGGCGCTGGAAAAAGGACGGCAGAGACGCCGGACGGCTCGGCATCATCGGACCGATGCGGCTTGATTACGCAAAGATCATTCCGTATCTTGAATATTTCACAGAAAAAATCAGCGATCTGATTTCCGAAAAGGAGGATGACAACCATGAGTGATGAGCTGCGCGATGCAGACGGCTGCGAGGATTTCGAGTCGCTGGAGGAAAGCGGACTGCTTGACGCGGATCTCGACGAGGTGAAGGCTGCGGAAGCAGAGGCGGAAGCCGAAGCCAAAGCAGAGACCGAAGCCAAAGCAGAGGCGGAAACCGAAGCCGAACCGGAAGCCGGGGATCTGATCGGAGACGACACAGATGACGGCGAGCCGGACATCATCGAGGAGGATCCCGCAGAAAAGGCGCTCGCAGAAGCAAACGACAAATACCTGCGGCTCTTCGCGGAGTTTGACAATTTCCGCAAGCGCACCGCAAAGGAGAAATCCGAAACATGGGCGGATGCCGTCGCAAAGACCGTGCTCGATCTGCTGCCCGCTGTGGACAGCTTTGAGCGGGCGATGGAAGCGCCCTGCACCGACGACGCCTACCGCGCCGGCATGGAGAAAATCTATCAGCAGATGATGGGGATTCTCGAAAAGCTCGGCGTCGCAGAGATTCCCGCGCTGAATGAGCCCTTTGACCCGAAGGTGCACAACGCCATCCGGCAGGTCGAGGATGAAAACTTCGGCGAGAGCACCGTCTGCGAAGTCTACCAGAAGGGCTATAAGCTCGGCGACCGCATCATCCGCTGCGCAATGGTCTCCGTTGCGAACTAGCATATCAAATGTATGCAAATCTGAATTCTGATCACCATATCTCAAAGGAGGATATTTGTTATGAGCAAGATTATCGGTATTGACCTCGGCACGACCAATTCGTGCGTAGCAGTTATGGAAGGCGGCAACGCGACCGTCATCCCGAACGCAGAGGGCGCAAGAACCACGCCGTCTGTTGTCGCAGTTTCCAAGACGGGCGAGCGTCTCGTCGGTCAGATCGCAAAGCGTCAGGCGATCACCAACCCGGATAACACCGTCATCTCCATCAAGAGAAAGATGGGTACCAACGAGAAGGTGACGATCGACGGCAAGGCATACACCCCGCAGGAGATCTCCGCGATGATCCTTCAGAAGCTGAAGGCAGACGCAGAGGCATATCTCGGCGAGCCGGTCACCGAGGCTGTCATCACCGTTCCGGCATACTTCACCGACTCCCAGCGTCAGGCAACCAAGGATGCGGGTCAGATCGCAGGCCTCACCGTCAAGCGTATCATCAATGAGCCGACTGCCGCAGCACTTTCCTACGGCATCGACAAGGAAGATGAGCAGAAGATCATGGTCTTCGACCTCGGCGGCGGTACCTTCGATGTCTCCATCATCGACATGGGCGAGGGCGTCACGGAGGTTCTCGCGACCGCCGGCAACAACCACCTCGGCGGCGATGAC
>JAEEGK010006163.1_pt1 | contig 28893 bp, 20 predicted proteins | sample 8958771 | NCBI WGS metagenome assembly JAEEGK01 (sample SAMN16246547, study PRJNA631951) | gut metagenome | biome: gut microbiome; feature: rumen; material: SC-attached | host: Bos | place: Iran: Karaj | collected 2018-10 | reverse complement strand
TATATAATAAAATATATAATTCATATTTTTATTTAATTAAAAAATAAGTTTTATTTATAATTATTAAAAGTATTTAAACAAAATTCATCTAAATTTTTCATAGCTTCATCATTTTTTTTTAATTTTAAATAACAATTAGCTCTAATTACATAAAAATCATGACAATTCTTTTTTTTATTTTCTAAATCAGAAATATAAATATTAAAATCATTAATAGCTTCCTCATATTTTTGATTTAAATAAAAACACATTCCTCTTTTAAAATAAGCTTCCATAAAATTATTTTTCATATCAATAACATTATTAAACATATTAATTGCTTCAGTAAATCTTTTTATTTGCATTAAACAAGTTGCTTTATTATAATAAACTGAAATATCAGATGAATCAATTAAATTTTTTCTATCATAACTTAAAATACAATTAAAATAATAAATCGCTTCTTCAAATCTTCCTAATTTACTTAAACATAAACCTTTATTATAATATGCGTCTACAAAAGTTCTATTTAATTGAATAACTTTATCAAACATTTCAATTGCATTTATATGATTATTTAATTCCATGTAACATAAACCTAATCTAAAATAAGGTTCTTGTGAATTAGAATTTAATTCAATAGTTTTTTTATAATCAATTATAGCTTCTTTAATTTTTTTCATTTTATTATAACAATAACCTCTTTGAAAATAAGCATTAATAAAATAAGGATTTAATTCAATTGCTTTTGAAATTTCAATAATAGCTTCATCATATCTTTTTAATTTAATAAAACAAGAACCTCTTTGAAAATAAGCTTGAGGATAATTAATATCTAATTCAATAACTTTATTCATTTCAATAATAGATTCTTTATATTTTCCTAATGAATAAAAACAATAACCTCTTTGAAAATAAGCATCAACATAATTATTATTTAATTCAATTGCTTTATTATATTCTAAAATTGCTTCTTCTTTTCTATCTAAATTACTTAAACAAATTCCTTTATTGAAATATGAAGGAGTGTAATAATTATCTAATTTAATTGCTATATTATATTGACATATAGCTTCTTCTTTATTTCCCATATTATATAAACAAGCACCAATACTATTATATATTTTAGATGAAGGCTCAATTTCAATTGCGTTTTTAAATTTTTCTATTGCTTCATTATATAAATTTAATTCTTTTAAACATTTTCCTTGATTGTATATTGCTTCTATACATTTATTGTCTTGTTTTATACATTTATCATATGTTTGAATTGATTTTAAATATGATTTTAATGAGTAATATATTTTTCCTTTGAATAATAATGCTTCGAAGTTATTTGGATAAAGTTTTAAATATTTTATTATATATAATAAGGATTTGTTGTAGTCTTTTGAAAAGTAATAATCTTTTGATTTTTCGAAATCTGAAATTTGAATTTCTTGTATTTCAGTCATTTGGGTTTTTTTGTTTTGGATGTTTTTTTTTTTTTGATTTTATTAAAAATTTAGAAATTTAAATTGAAATTTATATTTTATTCAAAAAAAAGAAATTAAATAATTTAATAATTTATTTATTTGAAATAATTTTTTTTTGATTTAATTTTTTTTTGATTTTTTAGGTAAAGGTAAAGGAATTGTTTTATTATATTCTGTCATTTTTTCTGTTTTTCCTTTATCTTTTGGTTTTAGTATTTTATTTTTATATTTATCAACTGGTTTTAAAATTTCTTCATTTTCAATTATATTCCTTATACTTACTTTTCCTATGTCGAAACATATTGATTTATCAAATTGATATGTTTCATATTTATTTTCATTTTTATTTTCTTCTTTTCTATCCATTATTCTTTCAATAAATTTTGGATAAAATAATCCTCTATAATAATAATCTAAATATTTTGTTATTTCTTCTAAAAATTTTTTTTCAATTATTGCAAAAATATTATTATAAAAGGGATTTAAATGAAATTTAAATTTAATAACTTCTTTTTGTATTTCTTTATAAAATGCATTTATATCATAACGTTTATCTCTTATTAAATTGTAATATTTATTACTTAAATCATTTTTTAATTTTTTAGATAAATTTTCATTTAATTCATTAATTTCTCTTCTTGTTAAATTTATATCTCTAATTTGATTATCATTCATATTTTAATTATAATAACAATAAATAATCATTTTTAAAATTGTAAGTATTAATTTATATATTTTTTAAATTATAGAACAATATTTTCAATAAATTGTTTTTTTAATAAAAATGTCTTTAAAAATTCCTCATAAAAAATATGGTAAAAAATTTCGTCCAAGGTACAATATAAAAATATAACATATTCAAAAATTATAGAGCAACATATCATATATTAAAAAGATTTATAGAATCAAATATTTATTTAGTTCATTCTAAAAAAATAAAAGTTTTAGGTACAGCAGGAGAAATAGATGAATTAATTAAAGAAATAAATAGACAAGATAATAAAGATACAATAAAAATATTTTTAATATTAAAAAATATAGATAATTTCAAATTTATGTTAAAATATTATGGAATACCAGAAGATATATTTATTAAAAATGCAATTTTTTTTGAGTCTTTTTCAAAAAAAAAAAAAGAAAAAATTTATTCAATTAATGATTCAAGTGATTATTTTTATTTAATAGTAAAAGGAAGTGTAATAATAGAAGAAAAAGGAGAAATAATAAAAGGAATACAACAATATAATGAAAAATGTATTTTGAAAGAAGGTTTTTTTTTTGGTGATTTTGAAATATTAAATTATCAAAATAGATTATGTAATACTTATGCAAATGAAAATTGTATTTTATTAGGTATTAAAAGAGATAAATTTATGAAAACTTTATCAAAATATATTGTTAAATCAGAAAATGAAAGAAAAATTATAATAATGAATATAATTCCTTGTTTTAAAAATATAACAAATGAAAAATTTTTATTATATTATAAAGATTTTTTATTAGAAAAAGTAAATAAACAAAATTATATATATAAAGAAGGCTCAATTGCAGATTCACTTTATTTCATTTTACAAGGAAGAAGTAGATATGCAAAAAATGGAATTAATTTAATGTATATTGGAATTAATGATTTAGTTGGTTATGAATCTATTAATTATGAACCTGAATCAAATGAAAATCCAATTTATAATTGTTCTTTAATTGCAATTGATGATTGTTATATTTTAAGGATTAAAATGTGTACTTTAGGTAAATTAAGAATTAAAATTAGAAATGAGTTAAGTGAATTAAATAATGAAAGGAATAATTTAATTAATAAATTAATGGATCAAGCAATGAAAGAAAAAGAAAAATTTAAAATATTATATAGAGAAAGTTTATTAAAACAAAGTATAAAAGAAGCAGTTAAAAAACTTCCAATTGAAAAAATAAAAAAATATTTTAATATTCAAAGTCAATTAAAAGAAAATAAAAAGATATTAAATATAAAATATTTGAAATTAAAATTGAATACAAAAGATGATGAATTAATAAAATATAATACGTTGATGAATTTTTCCTCAAAAAGAAATGAGTCAAGAAATAATTGGAAAACTCTTTCCCCTTTAAATAGTTTAAATAGTGTTAATAAAATTTCTTATGAATCTAAAAAAGAAATTATTAATTTTTCTGACAAAAAAAATAAAGATAAAATAAAAGAGAATGTTTTAAAGAAAAGAAATAAAAAACAAATGAGTGAAATTATTGATAAAAATGTTTTAAGAAAAAGTATTGGAATAAGAACAAATTTTATAGAGAATATTCCATCAAAAAGAGTTAAAAATTATAGTATTAATACAGGAGATTTTGATTTACCCTTAATTTCTAAGTATACTAGTTTTTCATATAGGAATGATTTATAAAAATAGAACATCAATAGTAAATTAAGGTTTAATATAATTTTAGTTAATTTATAGTATAAAATATATAAATAATAGATAATTTATAAAATAATATTTTTTTATAAATATATTAGTTTTTTATTAATTTTTGATTTATAAATTAAAAAGAATAAAAGAGTTTAATAAAAAAATAGTAAAAAATAACCTTAAAAAAATCCAAATTGTGTTTGATTATTTTATATTATAAAATATTTTATCAATTTAAAGCAGGATAAAAAATATATTTTCCATATCATAATTAAAGCAAATATTATTAATAAATAATACTTTACTTTAATATTACATAACCTTTAATAACTTTATTTAATTATATACAAAGTCTATTTTGTTATTAAAATTTAAAAAAACAATTACAATTTAAAATTAATTGGGTAAAAATAAAAACTTTATTTTTTCCAAAATTTTTTTAAATATTTTAATAGAGAGGTTAATTGAAAAAATTGGAAAAAACTTTCGATTTATCTTCTGAACTTAGATAATTATTTATATTCCCAATATTCATATTTATATTATTCACAATTTGATTATCATTTAGATTATTTTTATCTTTATAATTATTCAATAAATTATCAGAATTTAAATTATCGTTTTTGATATTATTTTCATTTAAATTAAGATTAGAATCTTTCAAATTAAAATAAGATAAATTATTATTATTAAAATAAGGAATAGAATTATTTATAAAATGATAAAATGGATTAATATTATATCCAAAATTATTAATAGGATAATTAAAATTAAAATTATTTGGAGAATTGATAAAAGGAATATTTTTATTTAATATATCAAAATTTAAACTATTATTTAAATTCTGAAAAGAATTTCCATTTTTTAAATTAATTTCTTCATTATATATTCCATCAATATTTCCATTTAAAACCTTTAATTTTGGCTTTTGAATAAAATCAGAAAATAAAGAATTATACTAAAAACATTAAAATTTATTATTTTTACATCTTTTAAAGTTATAATATTATCACTTTTAATTGGAGATTTTAAATATTTAAATAAAAAATTATCAATGGATTCATCAGAACAAAATATAGAAAGTTGTTCGTTGTCTTTTGATGCTACTGCAACAAGAATTTCTGCATCACATAACAATGAAAGTTCCATTGCTTTTTTAATTAAACCTTTCTTCCTTTTTAAAAAAGTTATGTTTCGATTTCTTTCACTTTTAATTCTTTCAATTTTTATTTTTTTTCTTCCCATTTAATAAAATTAAATGAACATTATTTATATTTTGTATTAATGTAAAAAGATTTTTAATTAATATTTTTAAAATTGAATTTCATTTTTTCATAACAAAATATTATTTATTGAATTTATAATATTATATTATTATAATATTAAAATTTAACGAAAAATCTTATTCTATTTTAATTTTGTTAAATCCCTTAAAATTTATTACACATTTCAAATATTTTTTTTCAATTTAATAAATTAAATATAATTTTTTTCCTTATTATAACATAAATATAGAATCTTTATTAATAAAATAAATTTTATTTTTTATTTTTCAATATTTTAATATTTAAAATGTGAGTTTTAATTAATTAAAAATTAAATTACTACTAAATCAAAAAAATTATTAAATAAAGATTCATTTTATTATAATCAAAAAGAAAATATATTTTTAAAGTTATTAAAATTACAGTTTATATAAATATTCAAAATTTACTTAATATATTAATAATAATTATTATTGATTAAAAAATTGTTATATATAATAAAATAATTAAAAAAAATATAAATAAATTCATTTATTATTCTAAAATTTTAATTATATTAAAATATTATTAATTATCTTAATTGAACTTTAAAAATAAAAAAAAATTTACAATATTTTAATAATTAACTTTTTATATTCACTAAAAATATTTTACTTCAATAATATGTACTTTTATTATGTTTTCCAATTTTATCTTTACTATTTTCTGACAAAGTTCCCCTACTAGAATTATTATTTTTTTGGGATTGTAATTTATAAAATAGATTATTTTTAGGATTAGAATTATTGACATTTATAACTAAAATATTATTCATTTCCATTGATTTATTTAAACAATTATTATCATCATTTTTATTTTTTTCTTCATTTGGACTTTTAGTTTCTTCTTTAGTAATTATTAAATCAGCTTTTTTTTTATAATAATCTGAATAATTTTCAATTTTTCTTGTTTTTTTTTTATTCGAATTATAATTATTTTTAGAACAACTTCTACAAAATTTTTTATTACCATCACTATGATTTAATTTCTTTCTATTTAAATTTAAATCAGTATCATGTGTTTGATAATTATTAAATTTATTTTTTCTTTGAGATAAAGGATTATTTCCTTGTAAATTTAAATTAATATTATTTTTCTTTTTTTGAGAATTATTAACTTTTTTATTATTATTATTTGAAAATAAATATTCAGAACTTTTTTGAGGTAAAGGAATTTTTAATTTTTCATTTATATGTTGAGGTGATTTAATATTAAAATTTTGATTCATTTGATAAACAATTTTACTATTACTTATTTTTTTAATATCTTTTTGATAATAATTTCCATATCTATTGTTATTACTTGGTAATTCCATTTTACCTAAAATTATTGGTTCTTGTGGTAAATTTTCAAATAAACTTCTTTTTGAATTTTGATTTATATAAATATCATTTATTTTATCTTTAATTTGTTTTTTTGGATATTGTTGAATAGTTTCTTCAAAAAAATTCATTTTTTCTTCTAATAATTGAGTTTTTAAAGTATCTTTTTTAGAATCAATTTTATTATTTTCATTTTGATTATAATTAATATTATTTTGTTTATTATTACTATTATATATTACAGGAGAAATATTATCAATATTATTAGGAGTAGTATTTAATAAAGTAGAAAAATTAATTTCTTTAGTTTCATTTTGTTGTCTATATTTTTCTTGATCATATTCTTCAACTTGAGTAACTTCAATATCATTTTTTTGAGTTAAAGAAATTAAACTTTTGGATTGTTGTAAATTTGGATTTATCATTGATTCAAATAAAGAAGTTTTATCTTGAAATAAACTATTTCCTCCATTTTCAGGATTATGTTCAATTTTAAACTCATCTTTTCCATTTAAATCAATTAAATCTTTTAATTCAGTATTATTTTCAATATTAAAATCTGTTTCTGTATTTAAAGTAACTTCATTTTTTGCTATTTTATAATCGTTATCAGTATTAACGACATCAAATTCAGATGAATTTATTAAATTATTATTTTGTTTATTTTGAGCATTTGATTTTTGATTTTTCGTTGCTGTTTTTAAATTACTATTTATACTACTTATACTTGAAAATAAATCGTTATTTTTCTCTTTTTCTTTTATTAAAATTTCCGTTTCTTCATTTTCTTTTTTATCTTCTATTATTGGAAAATTATCAATATTATTATTATTAATAATTTCATTTTCATTTTGAATTTCAAGTGAAGTTTGTACTGCATTATCATCTTTATTATTATTTTCTGTATTATATTTATTTATATTAATATTTTTTTTTTCTAACATCATTTTTCTTCTATTTACTATATTAACTAAATCTTGATAATTTAATCCTATAATTTCTTTTTGATTATGACTATGATTTCTTATATTATTTATATTATTAATTTGTTTAGTATTATGTTCAGTTGATGTTATAATATTATTATTATTATTATTATTATCATCTGAATATGTTACTCTTGAATTTAATAATTTTGAATCTGCATTCGTTAATGCACCAGTATTATTTGGTGATAAGTTTTTATTTAGAAATTTTTTAAAATTTTTTCTTGTATTTTCTATTGGTTTTTCTATTACATGATTTATATTATTTTTATAATCTATATTTTTTCCTTGTGAATTTGTTAAATAATGTATTTTATTATTGTTTTTATTTCTAATATTAAAATTATTCATTTTATTAAAAGTATTAGAATGTGGTTCTACTAATTTTACTGGGTTCTTATTTTTTTTTAATTGATATGTATGTGGATCATTTGTACTCATTGAAAATTTATTTTGATGAATATATGTTGGAGTATAAGTTATTTTCATTTTTAACAAATTAATTTAAATTATTTTTTTAAATACTTTATTAATAAAAAATATAATTTAAAAAATTTAAATTTATTATATAATATATTATAATAGTTATAATATTTTCTATGTTATAAACACTTTTTTTAATTTTATTAAAAATAAAGTAATTAATGAATTTATACAACTTTATTTCAATAAAGTTAATTAAATGTTTATTATTTGACAAAAGGTTTAATATTAATTGATCAATATTTTATAATTATTGATCTGAATTTATTGTATCAGAATCCGAAGCAGTATCTACAGAAAAAGAATCTTTTCTTATATATTGCTTATTATTATTAGGTAGTTTATTACATAACAAAATCGAATTAATATTATTTAATTGATTTAAAGTAAATTTCGGGACCATTTTCTTTGGTATTAAATATCTAATTATTTTTTATTAAAAAATTTACCTTTGTTTAGGGGCATTTAATATTTCTTTTGGAAATTGTCCATAAATAAAATCTGACATTTTTTATTTAAATTTATTAGATTTAATGTGTTTTAAAATTATTAAAAATTATTTAATATATATATATATAATTATTTTATTTTTTACAACTTAATCATTTAATATTTATACAACTTATTCGTTTAACATTTATTTAGTAAAATCTTATTTAGTAATTAATTAAATTTACTATTCTTAATTTAAAAAATAATTATTTTTATAAATAAAATAAAATACTTTAAAATTATTTAAATATAGATATAATTAATTATTTTAAATTTGAACAATTAACAATTAATTAAAAAAAACAAAATTATAATTTATCATTAACCCTCTATTATTATAATTTAATATTTTTTTTTGTTATATACCATTGAGCAGATATATTAAATGAATCATAAAAAGCAATCTTTTACAAAATCAAATTCTATAAAAATTTCAAAACCAAAAATAATAAATAAAACTTTAAAAAAAAGAGAAAAAAAACAAAAAATTTCAACTTCCAAAAAAAATTTATGTTTAAAGCAAAAGAGATTCAGACAAGAAAATTCATTAGATGAATTAACAAGAGATTTTATAAAATATGTGAAAGAAACAAAAAATGTTTTAATAAATATAAATGATGTAGTTATGAAATTAAAAGTAAAAAAAAGACGTATTTATGATATAACAAATGTGTTAGAAGGTATAAATAAAAATTAATTTAATTTAAATATAAGGCATAGGATATATTAAAAAAGAAAGAAAAAATCAAATTCTTTGGCTTAAACCAGAATTATTAGGAAAAGAATTTGAATTAGTAAATAAAGATATTTCAAAAAAAAAATTAAATAAAGAAGAATTATTTGATATCATTCAATTAAATGAAGAAGAAAATAAATTAAATAAAATTATATTAAAGTTTAATCAAAAACATGACAAAAGAAAACAAAATGAATATCTAAATAAATATACTTATTTGACTTTTGAAGATATTAAAAATATTGTTAATAATGATAATAATAGAAATTTAATTGCAATTAAGGCAAACAATGAATTAAATATTGATTATATTTCACCTACACATGCAGAATATATATTCAATAAATCTAAAAATGAAATTAATAATTTAATAAATGATGAGGAAATATTTAATGATTTAACAATGAAACATCAATTATTTATTGAGGGAAAAAATACGAATCAAGAATTAGGTGTTTATTTTATTTTTACAGGAAATAAAAATGATAATTTTGATTTTGGAAATGATAATGGAATTATTGATTATAATGGAAGTAATAATTTAAAAAATGCACTTTTAAATGATAAAAATACAATTTTTGATAATGTATCACAATTAAATATGCCTTTTGCTTTAAATAGTTCAAAACTTTCTATTTCTTCTATATCTTCCAAAATTCTTAAAAATAATATTAATGATAATAATTATAAATGAGATATGAAAATTATATATTTTTTAAATATAAAAGATATTTTTATAAAGTAATGATTTTTATTTTATATCATTAAGTAAGATCTTTTGTTCTTATTATATGATTTGATATTTAGTATTTAGAATAATAATTTAATTTTTTCTAAAAAAAAATGAAATTTAATTGTAATAATCAATAAAATAAAATAAAAAATGGATCTAATTAAAATAAAAAATAATTATTTTTAAAATAATTATAATTTATAAATTTAATATAAAAGGTATTCTAAAGATTTACTCCTTGATTATTATCTATTAAGTTTATGATTATAATTAATATACAACTTAATAATAATATTAAAATAAATAAAATATTAAAAGTATAAAATTATATAAAATATATCTAAAAATAGATTTTTTCTAAAAATTTAATTTTAAAAATAATTATTTATAAATTTTATAAAATAATATAAAAAAATTAAAAAATGGACATTTTTTCTAAATTAAATATTAAATCAAATATCAAAGAAGAAAGAACAGAAATAAAAGATGAATTAATGAAAATATATAACAAACCACACAAAGACAGAACACATAAAGACTACGATATATTATCATCAGATTTGAAAAATTTATCATTTTTTAAAAAATTACAACAAGAGAATAAATATGGAGAATTAATGTTTAGAACAATGGTAAGAAGAATGGAAATAAAAATATTAGAACCAGGTGAGCCAATTTATAGAGTAAAAGAACAAATTTCAAGTATGTTTATAGTATTAGAAGGAAAAGTTGTTGTATATAAAAAACCAAAAGAATATAAATTAAAACAAAATAAAAAATATGAAACTAAAAAATTAAGATTTATTGAAAAAATAGTTTGGTCTTTTAAAAATAGTATTTCTGCACAAGTTAATAAAGTTCCTGATTATTTTTTATATAAAGGAGATGAATATGGTTTAAATGATATTAAAAAAAATAAAAGAGAAGTTTTAGTTGAAACAAGATCAAATTGTGTTATTGGTGAAATATCAAGAGCAGATTATATTTTAATATTTGAAAAAACTGAATTTTTAGAAAAAAATGACGTTTTATATTTTTTATCTGGAATGAAAGTTTTTGATAAATATGCAAATTCTGCATTACTTAGTAATTTATATGATGTTATAAAAAGAAAAACTGCTTTTAAAGGAGAATATTTATGTAAAAGAGGTGAACCTTTTGATAAAATTATTATTATTAGAAATGGAAATTTTCAAGTTTTTTTTAATTCAAATGTTAAAATGAGAACTATTTATGATTTATCATCTTTTGAAGATAAAAATAATAAAGAATTTTGTAGCGGAAGTGCTTATAATATTAATTTTGAATTAAAAGGTAATTATAATGAAAAATATGAATATAAAATTGTTGAATTAGGAACCGGAGAAATGATTGGTGATATTGAATTTATTAATAAGTCTAAAAAGTTTTTATTTAATATTTTATGTGTTGCTGATAATTCTCAAATTTTAGAAATTTCATATAAAGATTTTTATAATTTTGTCACTGAAGGTTTATATAAGAAAATAAAAAAAATCTCATTTGATAAATTAAAATCTTTTCAAAAAAGAATAGAAGAAATAAGAGTAGTTAATAAAAAATCAGAAATAAAACAAAATAAATATAGAGATTTAATAATTAAAAAAATAAATAATACAAAAGGTTTAATTTTAGATAAAATGGAACAACCAATACAATTATCACAATTAGAAAATACAAAAAAGAAAATATTATTTAAAATAAGAAGAAAAGATACAACATTTACAAAAGATAATATGAATGATGAAAATTTTTATTTAAATTCATCTAATAATAAAAGAAATTTTCCTCCTAATGAATTACCATCTGTTGAAAAATATGATACTTTACATACTGAACCACCAATTAAAGTATTAAAATTTTATGGCCCTAAATTAAAATATAGAACTATTTCTCCACCTGTTAAATTATTATTAAATTCACAAGTTCCTGCTAATACTATTTCTACTAGAGAAACTCAAAGAAATATTAAGAAACATACTATTATGTTAGAAGATAATAAAAAGAATTTTCCTTCGTGTTTTGAAGTTAATAAAGATTTTTTTCTTAAGAATAATACTTCTATTATTAGGAATGATTTAAAAAATATTTTTCATAATTTTAATTAATATTTATATTTTTTTAAATGTTTTTTTATTTCGATAAATAAATTATAATATTTTTTTATTTTAATTCTTAAATTAAAAATATAGAATATTTCTTTTAATTTAAATTATAAAAAAACTAATAGTATTTAATTCCAAAAACCAACAATTTGAAATTTATGAAAAAAATTTTTTATTAAAATCAATATAAATATTATAATGATTATAAATATAATAAGGATTATTATTAATAAAATTAAGTAGAATTGCTAATAAAAAATCAGTATAAATTTTTTTTCAATTTGTTTTTTTTTTCATAAGAAAATATAAATAAAAAGTTATATAATAATTTATATTAATTAACCATTTTAAAATTTTAATAATTTTTCAGATAATTTTAGATAACAAGGAATTAATAATATAATTTAAAAAATATTTTTTTTTTACTAAAATTTTAAATCTAATTTAATATTATTGTATATTTTTTTGTTTTTAATTATTTTTAAAAATTTTTTTTTAATTTTAAAATTATTTAAGTAGAGTAATTTTTTTATATTTCTTTTATTTTTATTTTATTCACAATTTTTGTCTGGAAAACCATCACATAAATTTGAATATGTTTTGCATTTTGATAAAAATTTTTTGCAAGTTTTTTTACATATTGGATAAGTAATATCACTTGAGATATCACAAGGTAAAAAATTTTTTTTGCAAATAAATGAAATATATGAATTTAAACATCCAATAGTATTAATTAAAGGAAGATGATAAGTTTTATTTGAAATTTCAGTTAAAAATTCAAATTCAATATTTTGAACAATTTTTTTTTCAACTGTTTCATCAATTGTTTTATTAGTCCAATCAGGCCAAATTTTCTATATATTAAATATATTATTAAATATATTTTATACATTATAAAATGGTACACAAACAAATTTTGGAATAAAATTATAACAAAAATTTGTTTCATCTTTTATGAATGTTTTTTCTATACAAAAACCTTCAATTTCACCATTTAATTCACAAGGTTTTATTTTTATAAATGAATAAATGATTATGATTATATAAAACATATTATTTTTTTTAATTTTTTATTCAAAAATGAATGATATTAAAAAATGTGTAAAAAATTTAAATGAATATCAAATTGATAATATTAAGAAATTATTAGTTGCAATGAAAAATAATTTAAATTTAAAATATCAAATGGATAATTATATAAATGAAAAAGAAGATATTGAAACTATTAAAAATAAATTAAATATATTAAATGGGAAAATTCATTTTCGAAATGAATATTATATTATTTTAATAAATAATTTTAATCAAATTTTAAATTCTTATGAAAAAAATATATCACAAATAAAAGAAAATATTATTAAAATTCAATCAATAATATATAAAAATTATTTAAACAAGATAAATAATATATTCAATTTAAAGGAAGAAATAATTGATCAACAATTAATAAAATTATTTGAATATGATAAATTTATTTCAAACATTCAAAAAATGTAAAAAATTAAATAATATAATTTCAATAGAAACTTTACAATAAATCCAAATTTTTATATAAACAATACCGAATTATTAAAAAACCAAATTCTAAATATAAATTCTCAACTAAAAGAATTATCATTATCTATATAAGTTAAAAAAGAAATAAAAATAAAAATAATTATTAAAACATAAAATAAAATAAATAAAAATATTCAATAATAAAAACAATAATCTAAAAATATAAATATTTAAAACCCAAAAAAAAAAAATGTCAGTGTATCAATTATTTATCCTATCAAGAAGAGGGGATACAATAATTTACCGTGATTTTAGATTTGAAATAAAAAAATCAAATGAAATATTTTTTCGTAGAGTAAATTTATTAGCAGAAGATGATGAATCTCCTCCTATTTTTAATGAAGAAGGGATAAATTTCATATATTTTAAAAGATCAAATTTATTTTTTACAATAGCAACATTAGATAATGGTTCACCAAATTTTTTTATAGAAATATTAGAAAAATTAATGAGGGTAATAAAAGATCATTGTGGTGAATTTACAGAAGAATCAATAAAAAAAAACTTTGTATTAATATATGAAATAATAGATGAAATGATTGATTTTGGTTTTCCACAATTATCATCAACAGAACAAGTAAAACAATTTGTTTTTAATGAACCAATAGTATCATTAAAGAATATAAATACAATAAAAGAAATGTTTAATAAAAATGTAAAATCAAATGAAAATACAAAAAAATCAATAGTAATAACAAATGATGCTAAAAGTAAAAATGAAATATATGTTGATATATTTGAAAAAGTAACATGTTTATTTAGTAAAAATGGTAATATTATTAATAGTGGTGTAGTCGGTGCAATTAAAATGAAAAGTTATTTAAAAAATTCTCCAGAATTAAAAATAGTTTTAAGTGATGATGTTTCATTTGGAAAATCAAATTATAATTCAGGAAGAATGATAATAGATGATTGTAATTTTTATCAAGGAACTCAGACAAGAGAATTAGAAAATTTAAGTACTTTATATATAATTCCCCCAGAAGGAGAATTTATATTAATGAATTATCAAATTAATTCTGAATTTGCACCCCCTTTTAAAATTTATTCAATTGTTGAAGAAAGTGATTATAAATTAGAATTAAAATTAAGAGTTCAGGCAAATTATTCAAGTAAAGTTAATGGAGGGAATATTGTTATTAAATTTAATATACCAAAATCAAGTCAAAGTGTTTATTTTGATTTAGGAAAAAATAAAAATATTCATAAAGTTGAATATATTAAAAATCAACAATTATGTATTTGGAAAATACCAAAAATGTTAGGTGGAAGTGAAAATACTTTAGAAACTAAAATTACTCTTCAAGTTAATAAACCTAGTCAATTAAGGAAAGAGTTAGGACCTGTTACAATGACTTTTGAAATTCCTAATTTTAATATTAGTAAATTACAAATTAAAGAATTAAAAGTTATGTCTAATGATAAGAAATATAATGCTATGAGATGGGTTAGAATTTTTACTCAGGCTAATTCTTATGTTGTGAGAATAGCTTAGATTTAAAGTAAGAATAATTTAAAAGATATAAGATATAATAATTAATAGAAAAATGTATTATTATTTTTTTTTTTGGGTTATTTTTTTTATTTCGTTTTTTATTTTTTTAAATTTAAATTTGTTGTTTATTTTTTTATAAAATTTTTTTTCTATAATTTTTTAAATTGATTATTAATGAGTAGTGATAAAGATAATATAGATGATTTAAATAAAAATCAATTTAGTAATTTGATTTTAAAAACTTTTGATGAAAATATTATAAAAGTTAAGGAAAAAATTGAACAAAATATACCAGAAAAAGATAATTTAGATAAATTAGAAAAAGAATTAAAAGGTGATATTGAAAATTTATCAAATATAATAAATTCAATCATAATAAAACATCATAAAGATTATATTTCATCATTTACCAATTTTATGAATATTGTAAGAAAAGATTTACAAATGAAATTAGAACAAATGGAAAAAATGGAAGAAGAAAGAAGAAAAATAAATAATATAAATATTATAAAATGTGAAAGAGATTATTTTAGAATGGAAAGTATTAGAATGCATAAATTATGTAAACAATTAAAAGAACAATTAAATGATATAACTATTAAAATGGATCTTTTAAAAGATGAAATTATATTAATTAAAAATAAATGGAAAGATTCTCAGAATGAAAAAAGACATATAGTATTTGATATAGAAAAAAATAATTTAATAACTAAAGAATTAGAAAATAGTATTAATAATTTAAGAGAAATTTTATATCAAGAACAAAATAAAATTGAAATTGGAAAAATTGAAAAAAAAGAAGAAAAAGTACAATTATTTAATTTGCTTGATAAATATAAAAAAGATTTACAAAAAGAAAAAATAAAAAGTAATAAAGCAATTGTTGAATTAGTTAAAATAAAACAAGAAAGAAATAAATTAGAAAATATTTTTATTGATTGTGTTGAAGAGACAAGAAAAAATATTTTTAATAGAAGATTAAGACAAAAATCTTTTGAAAAAATAAAGAATAATTTAAATTCTTTTAGTAATGATAATAATAGAACTTATAATATTAATATAAATTATTCAAATTTTTTAGCGGCAGATAAAAAAAAAATAATTGAAAATTTTATTTTAAATGATGATGTAAGTAATTATATTAGAGATGTTATGTTTATTAAAAATAATAAAGTTAATAATTTAAATATTCAAAATATGAGTGAGAATAAAATAAATATTAATCAAGTTAAATTACCATCAATTATTGAAAATAATAACTCAAAAATAAAAAAAAGTGAATCAACAAAAGAATTAATAAATTATCCCTATTTAAAAAAAATTAAAATAATAAAATGAATTTTTTATATTTATATTATTAAATATAAATATTATATTCTAAAAATTCAAATTTTGAATTAGTTAAATTTTAATTATAATTTTTAAAAAAAGAATTAAAACAAAATAAAATTAACAATTGCATTTATAAAAACTTTTATCATTATTTTTTTCAATTATAATATAACTATTATTTAAATCACTTTTATTTTTATTATTTAAAAATTTATTATAATATTTTTCAGTCAATTTAAAAAACATTTCTTCAATATTATCATAATTTTTAGCTGAAGTTGAAAATACATCAACATTTATTTCTTCAGCAAAAGTATTTATTTCTTCAGAAGTAATTACTTCTTCATTTAATAAATCAGATTTATTTGAAGCAATTCCAATAATAATATTATCTTTTTTAATTACTTCAATTAATTTTTTATACCATTGTTTTAATGAAATAAAAGATTCTTTATTTGTTATATCATAAATTAAAATTGCAATATCAGTATTTCTCATTGAATTTTTTGTTATATTAAAAAATTTTGTTTGTCCTGGAGTGTCCCAAATTTTTAATTGTATTTCTTTTTTATTAATTTTAATTATTTTATAATGTTGTTCTGAACCTATTGTTGAAAGAGTTTCAACAAAATTTTTTTTAATATATTGATTTATTATTGAAGTTTTTCCTACTCCTGAATCACCTAATAAAATTACTTTTAATTTAGTTAATGACATTTTTATTATATTATATTTCTATCTAATTAAAAATTAATTTTTTTTTAATTTATAGTTAATTATATTAAATAGCTAATTTAAATTAATCTATTATATTTAAAATTATTAATAACATTTTTTAACAACATTTTGTTTTAGTTTTTTCCTTAACTTTTTTATTTTTTTCTTTAGTTAAAGAAATTCCATAACTTTGACTGAAATTTCCTAAATGTGTATTTTCCTTTAGAAATTTTATATAATAACTTTCTACAGAATTTTCAAATACTTGATTGACTAAATTATAATCTTTCGCATTAGTTTCAAAAAGTTGAGCATTTTTTAAATTAGAATATTTATAATATTCTTCATAAAAAACTTGTTGTTTTTCTACAAGATCAATTTTATTTGCAATTAGACAAAAAGTAATTGTATTTAAATCAATAATATTTTTAATTTCATTATACCAATATTCTAAATTATTGAAAGTATTTCTATTTGTTACATCAAAAACCAACATTAAAATATCAACTCCTCTTATACTATTTTTTGTTAAATTTCTGTAAATTTCTTGTCCTGCTGTATCCCAAATATTTAGATTAAATATATATTCTTCTATTTTAATTTTTTTTCTATAACATTCTATTCCAATCGTACAAACTGAATTTATAAATGTTTTTTTAATAAATTGATGTATTATTGATGTTTTTCCTACATTACTATCTCCAATTAAATTTATTTTTAAAGTTAAAGATAAGGAATTTTTTGCATCATTTGAATCTGATATTGATGAAATTGTTGTTGATATTTGGGACATTTTTTTTAATGAATTTTTTATTTTTTTTTTAAATATAATAATATATATAAATTATATTATCTAATTTTAATTAAATTGTTTTTATTGTAATACTTAATTTTAAAAATAATAAATTTTAATAATATTTATCTATAATATTTTTAAAACAATTTATTATCTTCATCATTAAAATTTATAAAATCTTTAAATCATTTTTATTTTTAATAACTCCAATAATATATTTTTCTTTTCATCTAATCATTCAAATTTTGTAAATACACAAATGATTCATTATTAAATAAACCAAAAGATTAATAATATTATTCTTCACTTTGTATATTTATTTTTTAATTGTCAAAAGAATGATGTTTTATTTTATCCTAAATATCTAAAAGAATTTATCAAAATTTATTATAAATTCTTTGGTATAATAAGATTTTGATGATAATGTTTATATTTTCTTAAAAAAGAATTCATTTTGAAATATTTTAATAATATTCATTTGTTTTTCCTATTTTTATAATCCTTAATAATATAATTTTATTTTTTAATTACATTTTGTTTATAGATAATATTTTTTTTTTTTGTAAAATTTAACTTATTTATTTTTTCCTTTTATATAAATAATTATTAAATTACGTAATTTTATCTTTATATATTTTATTATTAGATTTTTTTTTGCAACAAAAACAAATTATATATTTTATATTATCCCAAATTGACCAAAATCCTGTTGAAATATCATCTATTTTTTTCCCAAAATTACTCTTTTTTTCATATTCAATGTCATGATTGATTTTACTTAAATTTTTAAACATTTTTTTATATCTTTTACCTTCAATTTCTTTAACTTGTTTTTCTTTATCAGTATACATTTGTTGTAAAATTTTAAGTTCTGTATTATTACCTATTTTATTTTTTAAGTCATTTAAATCTTCTTTTGCTTTATCTAATTCATTCAAATTTAAATTTGCAATACATCTTCTATATTTCGCTTTTATATTATTTTGATTTATATTTAAAACATTAGTTGAATGTAATATTACATATTTCCATTCATTTTTTTTAAAATATATAAATGATAAATTTAAATTTGATGGAATTATTAATTCATTTGTAAATGAATTTCTTTCTTCTTCTGAAAAAATTACTCTATTATTTTCTAAATCTTTTATTTTAAAAATTATATCATCATATAATGATATTGCTTTATCATAATTTTTTTGATTTAATTCTTCATCAGCCTCTTTTTTAGTTGAAAATAATTCTTTTATTATTTCTTCTTTTGACATATTTAAAAAAGTACTTCTATATTTAAATAAAAATTAATTAATTAAAAAATATTTAAATTAGTCATATAGATTATAATTTTTTATAAAGATTATAAATAAGTTCGATAGTTATATAATTCTTTTATTCATATATTATATATAACAAATATGCCTTTTCTATTAATAAATAATATACAACTCAATTTATGAATTTATATTATGAGTTTTTTTCATTAAAAATTGGAGAATTGGTCCGGAATTAATTTTTCTTTTCGGCTTTCTAATTGGTCCTATACTTAAATTTGGAAAAATTTGAATACTTTTACTTTCTTCATTACATGAATAACTATTTTCTATATTATTTTCAAAATTAAAATGATTTTGTTTTAATTTGTTATCTTTTTCTATTTTAATATCTTCTTTATGAACACAAACGCCCATTTAAATAAAAAATTTTTCAAAAATTATAACTAAATTACTTTATAAAAAATAATTGTTTGGATATAATTTTGGAGAAAAAAATTATTAAATAATTTCATTTTTTGTTATTTCAATAATAAAATCAAAACTTAAAATGATTATAATAAAAATAAAGTATACCTTTAAAATAAAAAAATTTAATTAGAGCATTATCCAAATTTTCTTTATTCTAACAAAATAAAGAAAAATTAATTGTTAATTTAAAATATTTTTTTAATTAATATTATTGTATTCCTGTAATTGATTGAATTTTTATATTAAAGCATTAAATATTATCATAGAAAATTTTATTTGTTTCAAAAAATAATTCATATATATCAATATATATATACTCTTAATGTAGATTTATCTTTTTTTTTAATATATTAATCTAACTAAAAAATAATTACTTTTTTTATTATTTTAAATTAATTTTTATTTATGTTTTTATACTTGTGCTAAAATTATTTATGTATAAATTTCTTTTATTCAAATAAAAATTATAATATATAAATCAATAATTTATTAATAAATGAAAACTAAAACTTCATTAAAAAAAAATTCTTTTACATCAATTCCTTCAGTTAGATTATCTTCAAATTTAATTCATTCAAATAATATAAGAAAGGAAAGATCAGTAAAGTAAAATATATTTATAAAAAAATTTTTTATAGTTTTAAAACTGATGATTACTTTAAATCAAGTTCACCAACAACAAAAATAAAAAAAGCAAAAACATTAAACAAAGCCAAATCAGAAAGATTTTTAAAAAAAGAAGAAAAAATAAAAATAAGAAACTCATTAGAAATTAAAGAAGTAAAAGAAAAAACTTTTAGTGAAAGTGACGATGAAAAAAAAGATAAAAAAAAGGAAAAAAAAAAGTTAAAATACTCAAAAACATTATCTCTCTTATCCCAATTATCAGAAACAAATCAAAATCATTCATCAGAAATAAAAGTATACGTTAGATTTCGTCCATTTAACGAAGTAGAAAAAGATTTATTATCAAATAACATAGGAAAAAATTGTATAAAATATTTAGATAATTTAAAAGATAATACAAATGAACATTTTCATCAAACAATTAAAACTGAAAATCAAAGTAATCAATTATCAAATCCTTATACATATGATACAATATTTGATTCAGAAACAAATCAAGTTGAAATATATAATGTAATTGGAAAAGATATAGTAAAAGATATTTTATTAGGATATAATGGAACAATATTTGCTTATGGACAATCTGGTTCTGGTAAAACTTATACAATGTATGGAAATGATATTTATGATGATTTTACTAAAGGAATTATCCCAAGATTAATTAATGATATTTTTAATTATATTGAAATAATGGATGAAAATATTACTTTTCAAATTAAAATGTCAATTTTACAAATTTATAAAGAAAATATTTTTGATATGTTAACTGGAGAAAATAATTTAAAAATAAAAGAAAATCCAATTAAAGGAATTTATGTTGATAAATTAACAGAAGTTTATTGTGATTCATTTGAAACTTTTATGGAATATATTGATATATCTCAAGAAAATAGAATAGTAAGTGAAACTAAATTAAATTCATATTCAAGTAGATCACATTCAATATTAATATTTGAAGTAACTCAAAATTTTCAAAATGAACATTTTTCAAAAAAAGGAACATTAAATTTAGTTGATTTAGCTGGAAGTGAAAAAATATCAAAAACAGGAGCAATTGGTGAAACTTTAGAAGAAGCAAAAAAAATTAATTTATCACTTTCTGCTTTAGGAAATGTTATTCATGCATTAACTTCAAATAGTGATTTTATTCCTTATAGAGATAGTAAATTAACTAGAATTTTACAAGAAAGTTTAGGTGGAAATTTTAAAACAAATTTAATTGTTACTTGTTCTCCTCATTCTTATCATTTTGAAGAAACTGTTTCTTCACTTAAATTTGCTCAGAGAGTTAAAAGTATTAAAAATAAAGTTAAAATTAATATTAAGTTAACTTATGAAGAATTACAAAAATTAAATAATGAATTAAGGAAACAATTAGGTTTTTTTAAAAGTGAAAATAAACAATTAAAGGATTTATTAAATGAAAATAATATTCAAATTATTATTAATGATAAAGGAGAAAATGAAAAAAAAAAAGGAAAAAAAATTATTAAAAAAAAATCTAGTGAAAATAGTAGTAGTGAAAGTAGTTTTGATAGTTCTAGTAGTAAAAGTGATAGTGATAGTGATAGTGATAGTAAAAGTGAAAGTAAAAGTGATAGTGATAGTGATAGTAAAAATGATAGTAAAAGTGATAGTGATAGTGAAAATAAAAAAAATAAAGATAAAGTAAATAGTAAAAAAGGTAATTTTGGAGATAATATTGAAAAAAAAGATATGGATGTAAATAAAATTGAAAATAATATTGAAAATAATAAGGATAGTAAAATTAATAATATTAGTAAAAATGAAAATGATAATAAAATTGAAGATAATAAAGATGATAATAAAGTTTATAAAAAAGATGATAATAATAATGAAAATAAAATTAATGCCAATGATATAAAGTTTAAGACAGAAAATAAATTATTAGATAATAAATTTTCTTTGAATGATTCTAAAAATGATAATGATGAAGTTAAAAATAATCCAAATTTGGATAATGATGTTAAAAAAAAATTATTTAATGAAATCAAAAATGAAAATGATATTAATACTAAAAATAATCAAGATAAAATTGATACTGAATCTAATTATTGTAAAGAACATAGTAAAATAATTAAACAATTAAAAAAAAGAATTGATGCTTTAAATAATGAGATAAAAGAAAAAGATAAAATAATTTTTGGTTTAGAACAATCTAATAAAAAAAAACAAAAAATAATTGATAAAAACAAAGAAGAAAATAAAACAATTAATACAAAAGATATTTCAAAATCAATAAATGATACTCAAGATTTATATAATGAAATAAAAGAAAAATTAATTAAAATTGATAATCAATATGATTCATTAAAAAGTAATAAAGATATGGAAGAAAATTTAGAAAAATTTACAAAAATTTCTTCTGATATTAATTTAAATAATGAAAAATTTAAAAATAATGATATTGAATGTTTTAAAGGATTAAAGTCAATAATTTTAGAAATGTTAAATAATAAAGTAAAAGATGATAATTTTGAAGAATTAAATATTAAATATAAAAATAATATAAATTTACTTTATGATAATATAATATCTGATAATACAAATTTAAAAAATACATTAATAAATTATTCAACATTATTTACATATGGTTATTGTGAATCATTTATAAATTTATATTTTAATTCTCAAATTAATGAAAAAATTATAATTCATAATAATATTTTAAAAGAAGCAAATTCACTTTTAGTAAAGATAATAGAAGATTTATTAAAAAGAAATTTTGAAATTAGTAATAAAATAAATAACGAAAATATTGATAAAAATGCAAATAATTTTAAAAATTTACCACTTAATACTGAACAATTTAAAGTATCATTTAATGAATCAAATCCTCAAAATTTAAAAACATATAATAGAAGAAAATCAAAAATATTATCATTTATAAATAAAAAAGGATTAGAGATGTTAAAACAAAAAAAAGAATCTGAAAAAAATGATAAAAAAGAGAGTTCACATCAAATAATTACAATAAATCCAAATTCAAATGATGCAATTATTGAAAAAGATGAAAAAGAAGAAATTGAAAATGAGGAAAGTAAAAAAAGTAATATTGATAATAAAGAAAAAAATAATGAAGGACAAAAAAGTGTTATTTCTATAAATGATATTGAAACTTTTCAAATGAAACAAGAAAAGAAAATTTCAAAATTAAATATGCTTAAAGAATATATTGTTAAAGCATTCAAAGTAACTGAAAAATATAAAAAAGAAATGAATATAATAAAAATTTCTTTTGTTAAATTATTAAATGAACAATTAGATATTATTCTTAATAAATTAGGTATTAATAATCTTATTAAACAAGATGAAATAATTGAAATAAAAAATAATATTAAAAAACAAGATATAGAAAATATAATAAATGAAACAGTGAAAATTGAAAAAGAAAAAAAAAGAATAAAACAAAATAAGAATAATTTAGAAATGAAATCTAATAATAATAATGAATTAAATAAATCAAATAATGATGATGAAAATAAACAAAATAATGAAGAAAAAAAAGAAAATAAAGTAAAAAATAAAAATAATAGGAAAATTAGTAATTCAGAAAATAATAAAAATAATTCTTCTAATAATCAAAATTATAATAAAGATAACAAAAATGTTAATGAAATAAATAAAGAAGAAATTAATAACCAAAATATAAATAAAAAAGATATAAATGATATTAAAAATAATAATACAAATCAAATTATTATTAATAATAAAGATAACATAAACCAAAATGAAAATAATAATAATAATTCCCTACTTGATATAATAAGTAATAATATTGATGATAATGACACAAAATATAATATTATGGATAAACATAAAGTAATAAATAATGAAAATTACAATAATGAAAACAAAAATATTAATGATAAGAATTACAAAGAAGTTAATAATAATATAAATAATAATAACGATAAAAATCTTAATTCTGAAAATGATGAAGGAATTAATGGTAATAATAAAAATAACAATATTTATAAAAGAAATAAGAATAAAATAAATGATATCAATAATAATTTAAATAAAAATAATAACATAGGAAATATGAGTAATAAAAATAAGAATGATGGCAGTCCAAAAAATATTAATCAAAATATTAATTTTAATGATATGAATTTAAATAATAATGATAATAATATAGATTATAATAATAATGAAATTAATAAAAATAATAATAATAATATCAATAATATTAATAAAAAAAATAGTAATAAAAATATTAGTAGTTATAATAATAGAAAAGAAGAAAGAGAAGATTCAAAACAAGAAAAAAAAGATAAAGAAATAAAGAATTTAAATCTGAAAAAATCAATAGATACTAATTCAATTCCATTTTATAATCCAAAACATAAAACTAAAAATCAAACATCAAATAAAAACATACAAAACGAAAATTTATTTGAAAATAATAATCCATCAATAAATAATAACCAAAATAATAATTCAAGTATAAATCCAATATTTGGAAACTTTAAATCAAATCAAGAAAAAGAAATAAAATTATATTCAAATGAAAATATAATAAATCAAAATATAAAAAAGAAAAATAAACATGATAGAAATTCAAATAAAAATGAATTTTTCTTATATAAAGAAGGATATAATGTATCAGAAAATCAATTCAATTACACAATAGATGAAAAAGAAAATCAAATAAAAAATCCAGAAAAATTATCCTTAAAATATAATATTTTAAATACAAGTCCAAATTTAAATTTAAATTTTACATTTAGAAATACTTTAGGAAATAGTAAAAATTCAATTGAAGATATTGTTGATGATTATTTAAATACTGGAACTGCAACAAGAAGATTTGATGGAATAGGATATATTATTAAAAATAAAAAAGTTAAATGTCTTTTTAAAGGAGGATTAAATGCAAATAAATCTTTAGAGATTACACCAATTGATAATAAAATTAAATATGTTAAAGGTGATGATTATATTCCAATACCTGATGATGATAATTAAATTATTTTTATTTATTTATTTTTTTTTTGATTTATCATATTATATATGCTTTTTACTTAATTTTTAAAAAAAAAGAAATTGTACTTTTATTTTTATTTATTAATTTTATATTATTATATATTATTATTATTTAATTTAATATTATAATATTATTATTTTATTTAATTAATTTCTGTAAATAATTCCAAATTAAAATATAATTTTGAATAAAATGATACTTGAGCTAAATCATCAAACCAATTATTATAAAAATTATTAATATTTTCTATATCAAATGTTCTTCTTTTATTAATTTCATTGAAAATATTTCTTAGAATTTTATCAGGATTTTTTAATATTTCATTTTTTTGCTCTCCAATAATATCAATATATGAGAAAAATAAAGGATATTGGCAACCTTTATCTCTACAATAATAATCAGAATAAGAATCTTTTTCTAATTCAAAATGATGTTTATCTTTATCTATTTGTTGAAGATTACTTATTTTAAAAATTAATTTTTCTTTATTTATCTTTATTTTATCAAAAAAATTTACTTTTGTATTAAATTCTAAAAAAATAGTTGTTGTTGGTATTATTTTACAATCTTTTAAATATTCTATAAAATAAATTCTATATTTTTCATAAATCACTTTATCAGTAATTAAAATTTCATATAATATAGAAATTAAGAAATTAAATTTATTATAAAATCCATTTGTTTGAACCATTAAATTTAAAATTTGTGTGAATAATACAAGTTTTTGTTGATTTGTGAAAGAATAATCATTAATATGATATTTTAGAATAATAATCAAAACTAAAGATATAGTACATAATGCAATTTCCCTTTTAGATTTTATAGGAATATAATTCTTAATATATAAATTATAAAAATTATCAAATTCCATCATTATTAAATTAACATTTTTTAACTGTTCTTCTACAATAATTTTTGAATCAATAAAAGCATCGAAATAAAGTTGAATTTTAAAATAACTTATTTTAATTAAACCTTTTTCATCTTTATTAATATGAATTTCTGCATCATCATTTCTTAATAAATATCTTTGATATTTATTTAAATAAAATAATTCTTTTCCTAAATTTATTTTATATAATAATTCAATTTGAATAATTTTTTTATTTTTAGCCATTTCAAAAGTTAAATCATAAAAAAGTACTGAATTATCAATTTTTGATATTGTCATAAATAGGTCTAATAAATTTTGTACTTTTAAATTCTTATTATCTAATCTTAAATTTGATTCATCATTTTTATAAATTATTTCAAAAGAAGGACATGTTTTAATATCATTTAAATAATTTATGATTTCCTTATTTTTAATATTTGTATCAATTTCATTATTTTCTGCATTATTCATTGAATTAATTTTAATTTTATCATCATCAATTTCAAATACAATTTCTTGTATAATTGATAAAAATAATTTAATAAAAATACCAAAATAATAATTTCTAAATTTTTCATAACTATCACCAGTATCATAAAATCCAGAAACTTCATTTAATATTTCTTGTTTTCTTTTTTGAATTAATTCATAAATTAATTGAAAATATGTTGAAAATGTTTCCTTAATTTTAAAATACATAAAGTTTAATAATAAATTTTTATCTTCATTAAAATTAATTTCAAAAACTTCTTCATCATCATTTATATTATATATTTTTTTTGTGACATTATATTCATCATTTTCTTTTTGAATAAAAGAATAAACAATTTTATGTCCTTTACATTTACAAATTTGTTTCATTTTATCATTTTCTATATTATCACAATAAATAAAAAGCATTGTAGGAAAAGAAGATAAAAGATATCCAATTAAAGTTTGTGGACATAATAATTTAAAACAATAAGTATTATCAGTATTTCCTAAAGGATGAAATAAACAAATCAAACAATAATAAATAGGAAATAAGAGTTCATATTGATTTGATGCAATAATTATACTTTCTCTTTTAAAGAATTGTTCAGCAAAAATAAAAATATCTTTATTATTAAAAAACTTATATAAAATTGTAAATTCTAAATCACAAACTGGAAGAAAAATATTATGTGATATTTCATAAGTTAGATTTAAAACTTTAATCACATCATATTTATTAGTAACATAATTTAAAATATTAATAATAAAAAGTTCAATAGGAATATTTTGATCATTAGTAAATTTATCATAAATACATTCTAAAATATATTTTGAAAGAGATAAATATGCTTCTTTTGTTATTAAAATAATTGCATTAGCAACATATAAATCAATTGATTCAATATTAGATGGTGTTCTTTCATAATAAATTAAAACATTAAAAAACCATTCAAAGTAATTATTTTCTGACCAATTTTTATGTTGAAATGAATGAAATTTAGGAAAAGGTTTATGATTTTCTACTTTATAATAACCTTCAAATATTCCTTTTTTGACTTTTATTTGATCTAAATCTTGAGAAAAATCTATTATATTAATAAAATTTGAATATGATGGAAATATGTTAAATTGTACAAATTTATCAAATAATATATCATTATATAAAGTTTCATATTCATTTGAATTTCCTTCTATTGAATATGATGATTTTATTTTAAGTTTTGCTTCTGAAATTTGTTCTTTTGTATTTTCTATTATTTTTCCTTTTGGGATATTTGGTCCTACTATAAAGAAATATTTATAAATATTATCTATTAAATCATTTTTTTTTTCCATTTTAACTATTTTTTTTGTGCATTTTTTTTATTTTTTTTATTCATATTTTTGTAAAAATATTTTTTTTTACTTTTAATTATAAATTAATGAAAGAATTTATTTCAGAGCAACTATTAAAAGATTATAATAATAATAATGATAATTATAATTTTGATTATTCATTTACATCAAATGATAATTTATTAAAAAGTTCTTTTAGATCATCAGTAAGATCAAATTCAACTAAAAAAGAAACAAATATGAGAGAAATTATTTTTTCAGATAATAGAGATTTTAATATTGAATTATTGAAATCTAAAAAATTTGCAATTTGTTATAATGAAACTATTAAAACTTATTTATTTAATTGTGATACTTTTTCTGAATTTACAAATCCAAAATTAATTGAAAAGGACCAAAGAATAAATATTTATATTTTAGAAAAGAATAAGGAAAATGATATTTTTCAATATGAAATAAAAGAAATTTTAGAACATTTAAGTATACCTTTAAATAAATCTGATATTATAAAAAATTTTATTAAAGATATTAATTTTTTTTTAGAGGAAGAAAGCTATATTCAATTAAAATACTTTAATATACAATATAAAAAATGTATTAATTTTTTATTAATTCTTTTAATAATAATTTTTCTAATATCAATGATAATATTTTTATTATCTATAAATCAACAACATAAGAATAAATATTACATTATTGGAACTTATATTATTTTTATAATAATAATATTGATTTTTTTGATAAATATAATACTTAAAATAATTAATATGAATATCTATTTTATATTCAATAAAATTAATTATATGTTCAAAAAACAAGATGAAATACAAAATATTATTAATAAATGTAATAAAAATGAATTTGAATCAATAAGAATTAAAGTATCAGTTCC
>JAEEGK010006162.1_pt1 | contig 28893 bp, 14 predicted proteins | sample 8958771 | NCBI WGS metagenome assembly JAEEGK01 (sample SAMN16246547, study PRJNA631951) | gut metagenome | biome: gut microbiome; feature: rumen; material: SC-attached | host: Bos | place: Iran: Karaj | collected 2018-10 | reverse complement strand
GAATATGAAATTAAAAATTATCAAATTTCTGATATATTATAAATTGTTGTATATTTTTAATTTCTAAATTTTTTAAAATCAAATTAATTAATTATATAAAATTGTATGTCAACTTATGAACTTAAATTATTTATTCAAGAAGAAGTTTCAATTAAAGAAAAATTTTTTATTTTATTTCATTTACTGGTTCAAAATCAATCAATAAGTTTATTTGAAAGTTTATTATTTTGTATTATTTATATAATTCAAAATCTTTCGTTATTTTTTTCAGAAGAAATTCAAGTTTTTAACACAAAAAAAAATGTTTCAGGTCAAATATTAAATTATATTTATAAAATAATAAGATTAAAAGATTTATTTTTTGATAATTTTTCTTATTATAAAACAGGAATTATTTGCATTACTGTTTATTTATTCATTTTTACATTATTTTTTATATTATTATTAAAAAAGACAAATCCAAAATCAACTTTTAGGAATTGTTATTTATTTTTAAATTATATGTTCAAATTCAATTATTATATTTTAACTGTAATTGGACTAGATTTTTTTTCTTTTTTAATATGTTTTAAAAGAGAGAAAAATAGATATTTAAAAGAGTTAAATTGTAATCCTTTTGATAATTTAGTTTATTTTATTTTATCATTTATAAATGCATTATATTTAATACTGTTTTCTCTTTTAATGAACACTTATTATATTGAATCTTTTTATTTATCAAATTCACCTTATGCAGGAATGTCTTGTGATATATATAATATCCATTTTTTTATTATTTTTCTTAATTCAATTATGTTAAGTTTAATTCATGAATTTCATCATATTATTTTTTTTATAGCCAATTTAATAATGAGTCTTTTTCTTTTTTATTCTTATATGACTAAAATGGTTTATTATCACAAATTAATAAATGAAATAAATGGATTTTACTTTTTTACTTATTTATGGGAATCAATATATTTTTTTATATTTTACTATGTCGAAATATCAGAAAAAGGATTTATATTTATAATTAGTTTAGGATTTTTATATGTAATATTTTATAATATAAAAAAGCAATTTATAGATTATTTAATAAAATGCATTCCTTATCATAAAATATCAAATCAATATTATTTATTATTTTACTTAAAGTCAATGATTGATTTAATTGAAATGACTCAACATGAACCAGATGCAAAAAGTTTATTAATTGGAGTGATGCAATTACATATTATTGAATGTCCAAATCCAGATTGTACTACAAAAACTAAGAAAAGATTATATTTACCTTTAACTAATGAATGGAGTGATAGAACAAAACCTTTTATTTTAGATAATGTTTTTTTAAGGAATTTTATCGTTGTTATTATGAGTTATTTTGTTTCTATTAATTTCTTCAATCCTCAATTAATTATTAATTTATCTTTTTATTATTTAAATAACATCGGTAATATTTGCATGTGTATTTATTATTATAAAAAAGTGAAAGAAATGCAATTAAATCCTTCTGAATATTTTTTATTACAAAGATTAAGAATTATGATTTCGAAAGTTTTAATTGAGAAATTAAAAGATAAAAATGAATCTTGTTTTCTTTTAGAAGATTTAAATACTTCATTATATTATGAATATGAATTTTGTGCTCAAAAATTTATCGATGAAATTTTCAAAGATTTAGATTTATGTTTAGAATTTTGGAGTTATTATTCTAAGAAAAATCATGTTGAATTAGAAATAAATTTTAATGATGTTTTTAAAACAATTGAAAAAATTCAAGAATCAAAAATGAAAGTAATTAAATTATGGGAAAAATTATTTTCTATTTATTCAGGAGTGAATGAATTATTTTTATTTTATTTAGATTATGTAGGAACAATAAATGATGATAATTTAAGGAAAAGAGAATTAGAAAGTATTCAAAAAAAAATAGAAAATTCAGCAGAAAATATTCGATTAAATTATTACAATATATTATTCAGAAATGATACTGGAATTGCTTTAGTCAATGGTGACAAAGGAAAAGAAGGAATAATTGTAAAAGTTAATTATGAATTTGGTCATATTTTCAAATACAATCATTCTCAAATGAAAGGAATGAATATTTCTGAATTAATGCCAAAAATGTTTAAAAATGAACATTATAAATTTATGAAGAGATATTATGAAGTTGGAGAAAAAAAATTTTTAGATATTAAAGGAAGAAAAATTTTCGCTGTTGATCGTAAAAATGCTATGTTGTTAATGGAAAAAAATGTTAAATTGTTCCCTATTTTAAATCAAAATATTTTATATATTGCATTATTAATACATGAAAAAATTGATGATGTAATATTTTTAGATTCTAAATTTAATATTCAAGGAATGAGTCAGAAATTATTTAATAAATTTAAAATAATAAATCAGAATATTTTTAATGAAAATAATATACCTTTTTATGCTATTTGCAAACAATTTATAAATTTTTATAAAACATTTTTAAAAGGAAACAAGAAAAAATTATCTCCTTTAGTAACATTAAATACATCATCTCAAATATTAAGTGATAAAGAGAGTTTAGAAGATTATATAATAAATGAAAAAGAAAGAGAAATAATAGAATTAGACAATAATGAAAATATAGAAATAAATGAAAACATAGAATTAGAATATGAAATAAAAATACCAAAATTTATATTAGATTATTCATATTATAGTCTTCAGAAAGAAAAGATAACAAATCTTGATATTAGTGAATCAAATTCAGAAGAAAATAACAAAGATGAAACAAGTAATTTATTACCTTATTCAGGAAAAAAAACAGTGAATTTTAATTTAGAAAGAACTCCTTTTCCAGGATTAAGAAAAACAATAACTAAAAAATATTATGATAGTCCTGGCATTTTAATAAGTCCTAAACATAATATGACTCCTGAAGGAACTATTAGTCCCAGTAATTTTAATGAAAATAATTCTTTTGAAACTAAATTAAATCAATATAAACATTTATTTCATCTTGAAAAATTCAATGAATTAGAAAATTTAATGGTTGAAGATACTTTTGATGATGAATGCATTGAAATTAAATTTAATTTTACTTTTAAAAAATATCATTTTGGAAATAATCAATATGCTTATATTATTCGATGTATTGATAATAAAAATGAAATTGTTAGTTCTGACTCAAATTTAGATAATAATATTCAAAATTTTGAAACTGGGAACAAAGTTTTAAAACAGAAATTGGAGAGTTTACAAAAATTAATTGAAATTAATAATAAAGAAAAAAAAACTTTTTATTCTAATATTTTAGAATTTATGAAAAACATGAAATATAATAAAAATTTAAATAAATTATATGAGGATTATTTAAAGGATATTAAATATGTAAGTAGAATTCATGGGAGTCAACAAAATGTTATTGCTGATGATGAAAATTCTTCTCAAACTTCTGCAACAAGTTATAATTCAGATTTATCTAAATTAAGTAAAATTCAAGAAATAAAAACTAATTTAATGAATAATATTTCTAGTTATTATTCTTTGAAATATATTAGAATTATTCCTGCTGTTTTTTTCTGTTTAACAATTTTCTTTATTATAACTTATATTTTATTGGTTTTTTCTATTTGTTCAAAATTAGAAAATATTGGGAAATATAATAGCTCACTTTTTTTTACTGAATTAAGGTTTTTACAAATTATTAATAGTATAATTGATATGAGAATTATATTTTATATAAAAAGAAATGGATTGAATTATAGTATGTTTACTTATTTTGGGAGTGAAGAAGATTATTTTAAATATTGTAATAACAAAACAAAAGAATGGTATAAACAAGCTTATAAAGAAATAAATAAATTACAAAAGGATGCTCATAAATATTTTGGTGGTTTTAGAGATACTATTTGGAATAAAATTCCATTTAATTATCCTTTAGAAATTCCTTTCCAAGATAGTGAACATTTTGCAATATTGATAACAGAATCTTTAGTAAATGCTTATACAATTATTCAAAGCCCACTTTTTCAATTATCTTATGCTGAAAATATTGCAAAAGATAAATTATTACTTGAAGAATATTTAAATACATTTTATTATGAAATTTCATATTCTCATCATATGATAATAGAAGAATCATATAATAACATTTTACCTATTTTATTTAGTAATATTCCCATTGTTATTGATACTTTTATTAAATATAGTAAACATACTAAAAAAGAAGTTCAATTATATATTCTTTTATATATAATGTGTGGTATATTTATTTTACTTATTTATTATATATTCATTCTATTCACCAATAATCATTTAGGCGAAGGAATTGAAAAAGTTGTTAAAATTTCACAAGATAAAATTGATGATATGATTAAACAAATTATGACTTTTAAATCTCTTTATAGAAAAAAATTATCTAAATTATATCAAATTGAACAAGATAATAAAAAAAAAAAGGAAGAAGAAATTGGAAAAACAGTTATTTTTAAAAATGAAGATAAATTAATTGTAAAAAATAAATCAAATAATTTATTATCAAATGATTATTCATTCGATGTAAAGAAACATAAAAAATTAAAAATATTTAAAGAATTAGTATATCATTATACAATAACAATTTTGATTATTATTGGTTTTTCAATTCCATTATATTTAATGCTACCTCATACAATAAATAATGCTTGTGGTTTAATGTATTCTCATACTTATCTTTTAGAAAATTTTTTATATACTTCTGCTGCATTATTAGAAATGAAATGTAAAATTACAAAATGTAATATTACTAAAACTTTTAATTACTCAAATGTTTTAAACAACAATTTAAGACTTGAACTTTATAAAACTTTACCTAAATTTCCCCTTTTTTATGATTTTTATCATAATGGTTATATGAAAGATTCTTGTTATAGTTTATTTTATAAAGAAACAGAAAAGTATAATAATTGTAAAAATAATAATTCTTTTGTAATTATTCTAAATAGTACTGATTCAACTAAAACAATAATATTAAATATGATTGAAAAACAATTATATAAATTGGAGACTTCTTCAGAAGAAAATCCTAATTTTAGTTATTTGAGTTTATTAAATTCATCTGATTATGGTATGGTTCTTTTTATATATGATACATATTATATGCCTGTTGTTGATATAATGAAGAAAATAGTTGGTCGATGTTTTTCAGACAAAATTAATCTTTTTAAAAAGAAATTAATTATAATTAATGTAGTATTTGGAATTTTAATTTTAATAAATGTATTTTATGTAAACTTTGTATTTCTTCCATTATTAGTTAAAAGAATTTGCATTTCTAGAAGTTTTATTTATATTATTCCTTCAAGTTATATTTCTTCTACTCAAGTATTGGAAAATTGGCTTGAAAAAATTGATAATAAAAAATAAAATAATAAAATTTTTTTTATTTTGTAAAATTTTTATATTAAATTAACTTCTTAAGATAATAGTATTAATTAAAATATATATAAAAATGATTGTTTATTGGTGTAAAAATGAAAAAGAAAGTCAAAAAACAGAAAATAAAACTTTATTTTACCCAGATTCTCAATTAAATAATTCATATGATGAATCAATTGAATTAAATGAATCCGAAGAACATTCCGAACAAAATCAATCTTTTTTAGAAGATTCAGAATTTATTTTTGATATTTGTAAAGAAATTGAAAATAATAATTGTTCTGAAACCAGAACAACTGATGATTTTAAAATAGAAAATCATAAAGTAAATAATGTTGATTTCGAAAAACAAGTTATTCAAGATATTAATTTTTACTTTTCTCAAAGTAAAATTTCTGAAAATAAAATTATTGAATTATTTTATTCATGTCATGAAAATAAATTATTATATAATTTATGGCTGAATAATATCTTTTCACATATCGTTAAAATTTTAAATGGGAATCAATATATTTTAGAAAAATTATTCATTCTTCTTTCAAATGAAGAAAAAGAAGATTTAATAAATGAAATAATTAAACATACAAGTGAATTAATCATTAATGAAAATGGATATTTATCAATACAATTTTTAATATCTCTTGAAAGAATAAATATTATTAATTCTATTAATTATTTTATATTATCTAATTTTATATATTATAGTATAAATGATTATTCTTCAGAAATAATATGTAATATTCTTTCAATCAGCACTTTTTTTATCAAAAATTCCATTGTAGAAAAAATCAATCAACATTATGGTACTATTCTAAATTATCCAAACGGAATTAAAATAATTAAAACGGCTAAAAAATTTTTGAAATATTATTTTATATATTAAAAGTAAGAAGTATTATCTAGAATTAAATTCGGACATTATTGAAAACATAGAATATAAAACTATATATTATTTTTTTTTGAATTTAAATATGTTTGTGAAATTATAGATAAAAATATTAAGATTGTTAAATGAAAATTTGTGAAAATAGAATTTTAATATTATAAATGATTAAATAGACTTAAGATATTAATATAAAATATTTATTTTTAAATAAACTTTTTGGGAGTTATGATTATATATATGTAAAATTATGAAAATATATAAATTAAATGAAATATATAATTTTCTATTAATTAGGTTAAAAATAATCTATTAGCTCTATGTTTCGATTGTCATTAATAATTAAAAAAAAACCTAAAAAAATAAAATTTTTTTTATATAATTAGTAACATATTTAAATGATAATCATTAATCAAGAAACAAAAAAAAATAACATATTAAAAATTATTTAACATCCACTAGGTCTATAATAATCAGGTCCAATGGATGGGCATCTTTCATTCATATGATCATAAATAGGAACAGAACTAAAACCAGGAGAATCAACTCTATATTTTCCTAAAATTTGGCAATAAGGTAATTCAGGATCTCTATCTTTACAAATTTGAGGTCTATTATCTTTCCAATCATGATCCCAAATATCTAATTGAACTATATCTTTAGGAGTAAACTCTTGAGCATTAACTGTAAATCCATTAAATAATCCTCCTGCTTTTAAGAATGATGCTACAAAAACAGCACAAGTATATTTTTCTGTTCCATCATCATATTTATTATAATCTTGTTCAGGCATTGCTAAAAGTTCTTCAAATGTTATATTTCTTCTTGCTGCTTCTGCAATAATTTGTGTTAATTTTAATTTTTTTGTACCTAAACGAATATTAAGTGATTGAGCCATCATTTGATCTGCTAAAGATGGGTAAATTTTTTCTAAGACAGTGAATAAGAATTCAAAATGAAGATGTGTGATAGCCCAAGGCATATTTGAATCAACAGTATCAATCCATCCCCAAAGGAAGATTTCATATCCATAAGGTAAACCTTCAATACCATTAACAAACCATTCAACAGCTTTACTTTCATTGAATTTTTTTCTATATTCTTCTCTCATTGGTAAAATAGCAACATTAAATTCAGAAATATCAGCTTGTTCAACCCATTTTTTAAAAGGTGTTCTTTGTATACCTCTTGTAGGCCAATAAGGACCATCTTGACTTTCAAGAACATATAATTCACCATCTATCCAAGCAGCAACTGCAGAATGACCAATGTGACTACCAGTTCCCATCATTATCATAGGGTCAATACCATCCATACGAGAAATAGCGAGAAAGTCTCCTGTATGGATTGTACTTTCATCTAAGTAGATTGGTGTACTATTTCTAATTTCAGGCTCGTAATTCATGTAAAATTTCAATGCTTCCATATTTGCCTTTATCATATAGTCAGGAACATGAGGACGTAATAAAGGGATTTTGTGATTGGGATCATATCCTAATCCTCCTACATACATTTTTAATGTCATATATAAGGATTTTAATGTTTCTATTACTCCTGAACAGAAACCTACTAATTTTATGGAATTTACTTTTATTTCATCTAAGTCATCTTCACTTAAATTTTTGAGGATTATTGTGTGTTTTCCACTTGTGAATAATGCTTTGAATTGATTTATGTTTGATGTATGGATTATATATATATCTTGACAAAAGAAAGAATTTTTATCAGAGGAATCTAATTCAATTACGGTTTCTTCTTTTGTTAATTTTTTTAAAGTAAGATGATTTTTATTAAAACATCCTCCTTTAAATTCGACACTATCCCCTTCTTTAAATAATCTTGCTTTTATATTTGGGAAAAAATAATAGTAATTTGCATCTAAAGGATTTACTCTTCTTAGACACATGTCTTCAGATGCTTCTTCCTTCTCTGTTAAGAGACGAGGACGAAGATTTGATTCGAATAACTTTGTAAATGATTTTGATGTACTTTCTGATGATATATCAAATTCAGTTATGGATGAAGTTAAAATTGGGATTATAAAAAGGAATGATATCAGATATTTGTTAAGTTTCATTTATATTTATATATAATATTTTTGGAAGTTATTTTTTTATATTTTAAATTAGGGTTTGCGATATTTGTTACGTCATTAAACATTTAAAAAAATAATTTATGATAAAATGAAAAAAAGATTATATATTAAATTAGCTAATATTTTTTTATCTCTTAATTTTACAATTATTTTAAATTTAAATTTAATAGAGTAAAATGATTAATAATTTTTAAATTTGAAATTTGAAAATAATTAATAATAAATTATAATATCCTTATAAAACATAATATTCATATATAGTACTTTTTCTCTTGATAAACATCTAATATTTAAATAAAAATATATTTCTTACAGGTTCATAAAATAAATATTAAAAATTACAAAAAAACTATTCTAAAAAAAATAAATAAAAAAAAAAATAAAATAAAACAAAATCATAATATAAAAAATCTTTAGAACATGAGTTTTTTCATTTCTAGAAAAAAAAATGAGAATATAAAAGGAACAAAAAAAATTATAAAAAGTATATAAAAATGTCAAGTCATAGTTATATGAACAAACCAAAAGATGAGGAAGATCCACCTCTTCAAAAAGAGGGAGAAATTTTAATAGGATTAGATCAGCGTCTTTCAGATTTATTATCAATGGGTTGGACATTAGTAGCAGAATCATGTCCATTAGAATCATGTCATTGTCCTTTACTAAAAAGTCCTGATGGGAATTTATATTGTGTTAGATGTGAAATGTGGCAATTTCCTAATAAAGAAAAGAAAAAAGAAAAATATACTGATTTAGTTGTTAAACAAACTCAAGAATTAGCTTTAAAGGAAACTGCTATTGCTAAGTTACCTAAAAAAATGAATGATTGGAGTTTTACTATTAAAGAAAATATGATTCAATCTTTAAGATTAAAATTAGCTTATTTAAGTTCTGTTTTAAATGATACTACCGATTTAAATAAAACTAAACAAATACTTGAAAATATTGAGTTATGTGTTAAGGATATTAAAATCATCAATGAATCACTTTGATTTGGTTTTTCTTTTTTTTGATTTTTATATATATTTTATTTGATAAATAATGATATATATGTGCTAAATTTTTTTTTGTTTTTTAATATTTTTTTTCCTTTTTATGTCTTCTTAGGTTGATTTTATTTATTTCCATATTTAAAACTTATTTTTTTTAAATATATATTTTTTTAAATATTTTTCTTAAAATAATAAAATGAATTCATATAATATACTTCTTTAATTCATAAAAATGAATGGTATATTTGAAGTCATAACTATAGTAAAAATAAAAGAAGGATTTTTTATAGGAGATTTATCAGCAGGAACAAATGAAGAAATAATTAAGGAATATAAAATATCTCATATAATAAACACGACAAATAATAAATTGTTAAATCATTTTGAAAAACTTGGAATAAAATATTTAACATTAAATTGGATAGAACAACCTGATCAGCAATTATTTGAATTAAATGATGAAAATATAATTAAATTAATGAAATTTATAGAAAACAATGATAAAAAAGGAGAAGGAATTTTAGTTTTTTCAATTAAATGTCAAAATAGAGCTTGTATAGTTGCAATAATATATTTAATGAAGAAATATAATTGGTCTCTTAAAAAGTGCATTGAATATATAAAAAGTAAAAAAATAAAAGTTTCCATTCCTTCTTATTTTATTAAACAATTAAATGATTTTGAAATAAGAATTAATTTTCAAACTAAAATAAAAAAATCAAAAGATTGGGAATTGGAAAATAATAACTCAGACAAAGAAGAATTTATAATGAGAAATACTTACATGAATAGTGTTTTTGCTAAAAATGTAAAATTGAATAAAAGGTATTTTCATGACAATAATTATATTATTAATAAAGTAATTAGAAAAAAAGTTAGATTTAAAGATGAAATTTTTGGGAATGATTTAATTACAATCAATAAAGAAAAAGATTTATTTTTGAAGAAAACAATAAATGATATTAAAAATCACATCACAATGAAACCTAATAAAAAATGTTTAAAAGTTGAAAAAGTAAAAAAAACAAAAAAAATAAATAATACAGTATTTAACAATACTATCTCATTATTAAATAAAAATAAAGAAAATCAAATTCAAAATATAATGAATTCCTCATATCAACAGGAATCAAAGCATAAAATAATTAAAAATAACTGTTTTTTAAAAATATCCCAAGGAAAAGTAAATCAAAGTTTAAATAATATTTCTCAAAAGACAATATCAATTTTAAATATTCCACTTAAAGTTGATTCATCACTTGAAAAAAATAAGAATAATAAAAGTAATTCAAGTTTTTCATCTGATAAAAATTTAAAAGAAAAAAAAATAAGTAACAGTTGCATAAATATATTTAATAATAATAATAAGAAAAGTATAAAATTACCTTTTTTTTCTCCTTCAAAAAACAATCAATTTAATGTTAGTCAAGAGAAATTTTATTATAGAAATAAAAATCATAATAATCAACCTATTAAAATTAATAATCAAAATCTTCTTTTTATTTCTCCTCAAAAAGAAGCAAAAAAGGAAATTTTTAAAAGAAAAAAAAATGAATTAATAAAAAGACCTTTAAGTTCTATAGATAAAGCTTTTCAATTACAAAAAATGAAAAAATTAAAAAGAGCTCCTTCACCTATGTTAAAAACATATAATTTAAGATATTATTTTAATGATATACAAAATAATCATTCATTGCCAGAATCATTTTCAAATTCCACAATTGGAAAATTTATAAAAATGAACTTATAGGTTTAATAAAAAAATATTTGTTATCTTATATATAGTATATTTATATTATATAATAGTCAATTAGAAAAAGAAATTTTATTTTGTCTTTTTCTCTTTTTATTTTTAATAATTTTCTAATATTTATTTTGAAAATTAAAAAAAATTACAAAAAATGTATACTTACCAATTTAAAGAAGCTTCTCCATTTACATCATTAAAATTTTCATTTTTGGAATTTTTAACAAATTTATCTAAAAGAGATATATATTCAAAAAGGCTAATGCCAAATCTTTCCCCAGATATAAATACAGCAATAAAGACAATAACATTTAATTTAGGATTAGAATTAAATATAGTTACAACATCAAAAATAGTAGATCATAAAGAATGGTGGTATAAATTAGAGCCTTTAAGTCAAGATGATATAAATTATTATTTACCATTATTAATATTAGAACTTTCATTATACTCAAAAAATTTTTTCCAAAAACTAAATTTAAAACGTATTATCCTTTCAAATTCAATAACTTTTAATACTTTAAATTTAGAAGAATACAGAGCAGCTTTACCTGATTATGATTATGATACTAGAGCTTTAGTTTTTTCAGCAAGAGAAAGAAGTTTAGATTATATTAGAAGAGTTATTCATCATTGTATTTTTGATTATTATTATTTTGTTGATCATGGTACTTTCCATGAAAAAGATTCTAATTGGGAATATTTTAATCCTAAAGGATTTTATTATGGAAATAAGGAAACTTGGAATGAAAATGATTTAATTTATGATGATTATAAATCTAATGATTGTTTTGTTAGTAGTTATAGTAAAATTAGTTTGGAAAATGATAGATCTGATGTTTATAGTTTTTTAATTACGAGTGGTTTAGATGTTTATGATTTAGGAAATAGAGAAGGTATTATTGGAAAGTGTATTATTATTAAAAAAATGTTAGCAGAATTTGATAAAGAAGATTTTTCTATTGGAAGAAATGATTTTTGGTATAAAGCAAGATTATTTAAAAAAGAAATTTGTGATGTTTATTATCCTAAAATATAAAAATATTTATATTTTTAAAAAATGTAAAATCTTAAGGATCTATTACTCTTGTTCCTTCTTTTTTTATGAAATTTACTTTATATTTATTTTTTGTTAATTTATTTAAAATAACTATTCATTTCAAAAATGGACTCTTCTAATAATTTTTTTTTTAAACACTTTCATTTTTAAAACTTAATAATTTTAATTACCTTTTCTTTTTTTTAATATCAAAAGAAAGAATTTTCAGATTCATTTATATTTTAATTTTATTAAATTTGCGGTTTATTTTTGTCTGTTCTTTTTGATATAATCTCATCTTCTTTTATTTCTATGTTCAACATATGATTATTAATTATAATGAAAAGTATAATATATCTGAAATCAAATTCACATAAATTTTTTTTAAATAATCTGTTTTGATTTTAACATTTAAAAATTAAATTTATTATTTCAATTATTTAATATATATAATATATTTTTTAAACCAAAATTATCATTTTAGACTCAAAAAAATTATTTAATTCAAATAAATTATCTTATCAAATTTTTATTATAATTTGAATATATTTTTAATAATTTTTATTATAATATTTTTTTGATTTTATAATGGTTATTATTGTTTTTTAATAAAAATTTATGAGAAAAAGCATTTTAAAAATTGAATCATTAAATAATCAAAATAAAATAAAATTTATGGTTGAAAAAAAATATTTTTTCACATCTTTTAATATAATTTGAATTATAAAAATTTGCTCTAGTGAGCCAGTCTGGGGGCTGGTCAGGACTTCAAATCCTGGGGAGGTGAAAGCCTCAGGCGTTCAATTCGCCCTCTGGAGCGTTTTTTTAAATTTTATGATATATTTCTATTTTTTTTAAATTCTTTTTTTCTTTTATTTTGAAATCTTTAAATTCTTTTTTATTTATTTCTTTTTCTTTTATTTTCTTTTTTCTGAATAATCAAATATAAAAAATAAAGATGAAAAAAAAAAAATCTTTGTCTTTTTAAATTCGAATTTTCTGGAAAAAAAAAATAATATTAATACAATGAGAATAAAACACATCAAACCAAAAAATAAAAATATGAATTAAATTAAATATCTATATAAATCTCTCATAAAAAAAAATATTATAAATAAAAATGAAAAAGCAAATTTCAAAGCGAGGAAAAGACATAGCAGAAATAACAGCATTAATAACAGAAAAGAAATCATTTAGTCTTCAACGTTTAGTGCATGATTACAATGAAATAAAAAATCAACCTGTTCCCCTTTTCGGAGTATCAGCTGTTCCATTAAATGATAATTTTTATGAATGGCATGGAAACATAAAAGCATCAGCAGATAATTTATATAAAGGAGCTGTGCTTCATTTTAAATTTGCTTTCCCAAAAGATTATCCACTTTCACCTCCAAAAATTTATTTATTAAATAGAGATTTTACTCATCCTAATGTTATGGGTGATAAATCTATCTGTTTAGATATGCTTGTTAAAGGAAAAGAAGAATATAAAGGATGGAAAAGTGGTTATACTGTTCTTTCTATTTTACTTCAATTACAAAATTTCTTTTTTGATGTTGACGATACTTTTTTAAAAAAAAATGAAAATGAAATGAAAAAAATCGCAGATCAAATTGAAAAATGTAATGAATTTAAATGTTTGGAATGTAATCATAGGGGAAGTACAAATCCTTATCCTGAATTTTTACAAAAAGTTGAAAATGAATCTGCATTTAAATTAAGTCCAGAACAATACAAACAATTAAAATTTGAAGAATTATGTTGTTATCATAGAAAAACTAATTTTAGGGAATGTCCTTTAGGTTTAGGAATTTCTGTTTCTAAAGTTTCAAGAACAGGGGAAATAAAAGGTGTTGAACCTTGTTTTGATTTTGTCAGTTTTAAAAGTTATACTAAAGAAAGATTAAGAACTGCTTTTAATGGAAAAAGATTCTCTCATTGGTTTCCTTTATACTTTGGAGAAAATAAAGAAAAATTTTTAAAAGGTGTCACTGGAGCTATTTCTATGATTGTTAAAGGAAATGCTAAAAGTTTTAATGAAGATTTCATTTTAAAAGTTATGCCTAAATTTTTCAATTATGTTTGTTTAAATATTTTAAGCGAAAAAGTTCATAATTCTTCAAGAGCTATTAAAATTATGATTTATTTATATAGAATATTACTTTTATTATCAGAAACTTATCCTAACTTTAAAAAAATGTGCAATGAAATGATTGATAATTTCATTAAAAATGAAAAAAATAGAGTTAAAGAATTTACTCCTTCTTTAGGAGATTTATTAGTTATGTTGAGTGTTAGTGATCTAAAAATTGAAGATTTATTACCTGCATATATAAGTGAACAAATGGATAGACAAATTTTCTGGATTTTACAAGATATTCCTCAATTAGAAAAATTAATTAATGATTCTAAAATTGATAATGTAAGAGGGAAAGTTTGTTATAAAGCTGGAATTGTTGGAGAACATCTTTTGTTGTTTTATTATTATTTCATAAAAAAAATTATTTTTAAAGATTGTAAAACTTTAGATGAATTTGCTAAAAAATTAGATTCTAATTATGGAAATTTATCTGATGAAGAAATTGATGAACATAGAAAAGAAATAGATAAAATTTTAAAAATTGATAATTTCCCTGATTTTTATAAATATATGGATTTAACTCCACTAAATGAAAAAGAAATGAATGAAAAACTAAAATCAGCATTCCAAAATTCTTTAAAAAAAGGATATCATGGAAAAGACGAAGTAAGATTTGTTCCAGATTTAAAGGAACAATCAAAAATTTATTTATCTAAATATCCAAAGTTAAGTGAATTAGAAAAAGATGGAAAATTACTTGATGCAAATGATGGTAAATGGAAAGAGCTTTGTGAAAAATTTAGTATTGTTGAATTATTCCATTATACTTATTCAAATGAAGAAATGACCCCTTTGAAAATTATTCAATTCCAGAGAAAAAAATTAGATGATGAATTATTTTTTGATGTGAAAGTTCCTGAAAGTGAAGGAGATTCAATCCATCAAATTATATATCATAATAAATTTAAAAAAGTAATTGAAGATGAAAATATTCTAAAAACTTTTACTTGGAAACAATTATATCTTAAATTATATTTAGAAGAATATTTAAAATATTTCCAAAATATTTGTGAATTTAAGGAATTATATTCTATTTTAGATAAAACTAAAGATGATATTATTCATTTAACTTTCTATATTAATACTTTAAGTAATTTAAAAAGTGATTGGAATTATGTAAGAGTAGTATTATCAAAATTAACTAATTTAAAATATTTGGAATTAGTTTTCAAAAATTTTGTAGGAATAAAATTATTAAAAAATTTGATGAAAGGATTTACAAATTCATTAAAAGCCAATTGTTTAATCCAACATTTAAAAATAAGGACAAATCCTGGAGTTTCAATATATTCAACAAAAGATTTAAATATTTTAACCGTACTTGATAAATTACCAAATTTAAGGGTTTTAGATTTAGAAAAAGTTAGATTAGATAAAAATAGTTCATTAAGAATAAGAAATCATTTATATTATTATAAAAAGATAGAAATATTAGATTTATCAGATTGTAATTTAAATGATGAAATGGCAAAAGAAATAGCAGATGGAGTAATGAAAGCAAAAGCTTTAGAAAAATTATATTTAGGAAATAATCACATGGTTAGAGGACTTTCAAATATATTATATAATTTAGCTTTTCAACCTAGTATAAAAATAATAGACATATCAGGAAATTCATCTTGTGATAGAAATGAAACATCAGTAGCATTATATAAATTACTTAAAATGAGTCAAACAATAGAATCTTTAATATGTTCAAATATCTCTCAATTAAATAATACTTTAAAAGAAGATTTCTTTTATTCTTTAGGAGATAGTAATTCTTTATGTTATTTAGATCTTTCTTCTAGTGGAAAAATATCAAACATAAAATTATTAGGTCATGCAATATCATTTAATGCACTTAAAAATGGAAGTTTAAAATATTTAGATATATCGTTTACTTCAATGGATTTTGAATCATTTAAACAATTAATTCAAGCTCTTGAAGTTTGTGAATCTGATCATTTTACATGGTACGGTTTCCAATTAAATACAAATATTCAAAAAGATTCTCCTAATTATTATAAAAAGACTTTCAATTGTAATTTAGAAACCTTACTTTTAAAAGCTACTAATTTAAATACTAATTTGAATATTAATGATCCTAAAAATATTGATGTTGTTAATCCTTTGAAAACTCTTTTAAGTCAATCAAAGAAGTTAAATACTTTAATTTTTGATTATTGTATTATAAATAAATATTTCTTGGAGATTTTGAGTCATGCTTTACAATCAGAAAATTATTTAAAATATCTTTCTTTTTCTCATAGTAATATTCAAGGAGAAACATTTAAATCCTTCTTAAATGCTTTTAGTATTAAAGACAAGAAAGAAACTAATCCTAATTTCCATGTTGAAGGAATTGATTTAAGTTGTAATTTACTGGGTTATAGTGGAATTGAAGGTTTATGTCAAGTTTTAAAAACCAATAAAACTGTAAAATATTTAAATTTATTCCATAATTTATTTGATGTTAATGGTGCAAGAAGAATTGGAGAAGTTTTAAAAGAAAATACGATTTTAGAAAAGTTAGATATTGGATATAATAGAATTCGTAATGTTGGTTTTACTTCAATTGTAAATGGAATGAAAGAAAATAAAAATCTAAAATTGAAATATTTAGGAGTTAAATATAATTTCATTAAGAATTCAGCATTTGAAAGTTGCTTTAATGAATTATATTCAAATAAAAATATTGCTTTAGAAGAAATAGATTTAAAGAAAAACCAATTTTCAGATGAGTTTATAATGAAGTATTATAATGATGTATTCAAAAAAGCAGAAAAGAAAATGAAATTAGATGTTTTTGAAGTTTTATATTATTTAATTCCAGAAAGATTAGAAAGAACTGTTTGGATGTCAGTTGGAAATGCAACAAAATATTCAATATATCAAGAATTATTAAATAATGATAAAAGTACAGATAGACTAGGAATTCCCTTAACAATTAGAAAAGTAAGAGGAAGAAAAGTTGGTCAAAGAAAGAACAAAGATCCAAATGATGCTTTTGTTGAATTCATTCTACCTAATTCTGTTAATAAACTATTAAAAATTGCTAGTACGGTAGGTTTGAGAATTAATGGTAAGAGAGCTAAATGCTTTAAATCAGGTTCAAAACCAGATTATATGTTAGTAAAGAAAAGAATTCATAGCTAAATAAAGGTTATTATTGAAAACTTAAATTTATTATTTAAATTATGAATTAAATTCAATTTTTAATTTTTTTATTATTTAAAATATGAGAAAAAATTATATTGGAAAATTTGAATCAAAATATTTATTTTTATTAGAACAAAATGAATATTTAAATATTATAGATAATGATAATAATTGTATAGGTTCAATTTATTATAAAGAGATATCATCTCAATATAATATTTCTTTAATTGCAAATTGTTATATATTAAATAGAATTTATTTTATATTTTTGGCAAAAAATGAGGAAAAAGAAATAAAAACCCTTTATTCAGGATTATTAGATTTAAATTTAAAACAATATTTTCCAATTTCTCTTCCTGAATTAAATGTATCAGAAATTATAGATTTAATTCCATTAAAAGATCATACTACAATATTTGAACAAAATAAAATAATGTTCTTTGGCGGATTTAATTTAAGTGATAAAGGAAAAATTCAAAAAGGTTGTATAGCATTTGATATTTCAATATATAAATTTGAAAAAATTAAATTTTCAGAATTTACATTAATTCCAAGATTTAAATGTGGATCTACTTCACAAAATGGTATTTTATATATTATAGGAGGATATAGTTCATTTGATCAATTAGATGAAAATATAACAGAATTAGTTCAATTTGCAAAATATTATGAAGGAAAATTACATAAATTTAATGTTGCTAAAATTGATAATGAATCTCCTAAACTTATGATAGATAATTCTGTTTTTATTGTTGATGATAGATATGTTGTCTCTTTTTCTGGGTTTAAATATTGCAAATTATGGATTATGGACACTAAGGATAATACAGGTAAAAATTATAATTTAAGTGATTTTGGATTAGATGGAAAAAATGATGAAAATAATTTTTACGAATGTATTCAATGTGATATTAAAGATGAAAAAAGTATTAATTTAACTATTGCTAATTTATTTAATTCTAAAATTAATATTATAAGAAAAGAAATTCCATTCTAATTTATAAATAAAAATTATATATGTTTTTAAATTTAAATGATAGTTGATTTAAATGATGAAGATTTAGACTTAGAAATACATGAATTAGATGCAAAAGTTAAAGAAATTCAACAATTAATAAATGATTCAAAAGGGAATGAAATAGAAGAAAATAATTTATTATTAATTAAAGAAAAAATTGAAAAATGTATTTTAGATATTAATGATATTAAAGTAGATTTAACTATGACTTATGATGAAAATGATGAAAAAAAAAATATTATAAAATCATTAGAAAATGAATTAAAAAATATTAATGATAATGTAATTAAAAACTTAAAAATAAAAGAAAAATTTGAATATGAGAAAGAAAATTCTTATTTAAATATCAAAAAATTAAAAAATAATGATGACCAAAAAAATGAAATTAAAATTAAAAGATTGAGTTTTGGTTTTATCAAAAAATATTTTTTTTTGATTATTGTTTTAGTATTTATTTTGTGTTTGAAGTGGAAAATAATATAAAAAATTGATATTATAACTTATGAATTTAATAAATAATATTAAATTTTATATTTTAAAATTTGTTAACTTGTGAAAACTTTAATTAAAAATAAAAAATTTCTATAAATAAATGGGGTGTGTTCAAACTAAAAAGTTAAATGATAGTCAAATTTATAAAGCAAATTTTCCACAAAATCAAATAAATAATTCCAATCAAAATAATATAAATAATCATATTAAGGAAGATGAAAAAAAAAATATTAATATTGATTTAAATAAGGAAATAGAGAATAATAAAAATGAAAAAGAAATAAATGATAAAGGAAAAGAAAATTTAGAAATTCAAAATTCAAATATCAAATCAACAAAAGAAAATATTATAAAAAAATCAGAATATAATAAAAAAATAGCAAAAGAGGAAATATCAGAAGAAGATAAAATAAAAATAAAACATGCGTTAGAAAATCATTTTTTATTTAAAAATAAAGACCAAAAAATAATATCAAATATAATAGATTTACTTGAAATTCAAAAATTACCACCAAATACAACATTATTCAACAAAGGAGATAAAGGAAATTATTTTTATATAATTAAAAAAGGTAAATTAGAATTAATAGCAGAATATGGGAAAAAAATATTAAATCAAGATGAAACTTTTGGTGAATTAGCATTAATAGAAAATAAAGAAAGAACAGCAACAGTAAAATCAATAGATTATTGTATATTATATTTATTAAATGGGAAATTATTTAGAGAAATAGTGTCTCAGATAAATGAAGGTGAATTATTAGAAAGATTAAATTTTTTAAAAGCAATTTCTATTTTTAGCATTTTAGATAATGTTCATTTAAATTCAATTGCTTTAGGAATGTTAAAATGTGAATTTGAAAAAGGACAAACTATAATTTATGAGGGAGATGTTGGTCAAAGTATTTATATTATTAAACATGGAAATATTAAATGTTTTAAAGGAGAAAAAGAAGTTAGGTTTTTAGGTCCAAGAGATTTTTTTGGAGAAAGTGCTGTTTTATTTAATTCTAATAGATCTTTATCTGTTTTAGTCGAAGAAAACTCTGTTTGTTATCAAATTAGTGAAAGTTTACTAATTGATATTATTGGTGAAGAATATAAAAATGTTATTATATATTCTCTTTGTAAAGTCTCTTTTAAAAAAAGCCAATATATGAAAGTATTGTCTAATGAAAATTTTTTTAATACAATTTTTGATAGTCATGTTTTGAAAATTTTTAATAATACAGAAATTATTTATGATAAAAATAATCAATCTAATTTTAATAAATTTTATGTTTTAATTTCTGGGAATTTCATAAAAGAATCAACTGGAGAAATAATAGCAACGAGAAATCAATTGTTTGGAGATATATTTATTAAAAATAATTCAAATCCAAATTATAGTATAATTGCACAAGGTGAATGTAGAACAATAGAATTTGATTGGGATGAAATTTTTCCAAAATTAAATTTAAACATTGAAAAAAGAAAAGGGTTAAAATTATGTGAGAGAATAGAACAATTAAAAAAAATTAGTTTATTTCATGAAACAAATGAGAATAGATTAATTAAAATATATTTAAGTATGAAAAAAGAAAAATTTAAAAAAGGAGAAAAAATATTTGAAGAAGGAGAAAAAGGTAATAAATTATATTTAGTCAAAAAAGGGAAAATTAAAGTTTTTAAAGATTCAAAATTTATAAGAGAAATAAATGAAGGTAATTGTTTTGGTGAAGTTGCTTTATTAATTAATGAACCTAGATCTGCTACTGTAATTGCTGATACAGACTCTTCTCTTTTAACTTTAACAAAAGAAGATTTTAAAGATTTGGTAGATAAAAGAATGTTAGACTATTTAACACATAAAATATCTTTAATGGATAATTTTAATTTAACTTTAGATCATTTATATTTTATTAAAAATTTGGGAAAAGGAAAATTTGGAAGTGTTTCATTAGTTCATAATAATAAAAATTGTTTTGCAATAAAAGCTGTAAATAAAAGAGCTGCTGATAAACAAAAAATTTTAATAAAATATTTTATTCAAGAAAGAAATATTTTATTAGCAATTGACCATCCTTTTATAATGAAATTAGTGAAAACATTAAAAACAGAAAATCACATCTTTTTTCTTTTAGAACACATAGCAGGAGAAACTTTTGGGAAATACTTATCTCATAGAAATTTAAGACAAATAAAAAATGTTGAAGAAACTCAATTTTACATTGCTACTCTTTTAATTATAATAAACTATTTAAATATGAATAACATATGTCATAGAGATTTAAAGCCGGATAATATGATATTAAATGAATTAGGTTATTTAAAATTAATAGATTTTGGTACTTCAATTATTATAAAAGATTTTACAAATACAATCACAGGAACTCCTTATTATATAGCACCTGAAGTTTTATTAGGAAAAGGATATGGCTTTTCATGTGATTATTGGTCAATTGGAATTATAACTTATGAAATTTATTATAATCAATATCCATTTGGAAATGAAGCTAATGATCCTATGGATGTTTATAGAGAAGTAATTAAAAAAAATTTAATCATTAAAAACGGAGACGTTAATATTATTCAATTGATTCAATGTTTATTGAAAAAAAGGGTTAATGAAAGGGTTTGTTCTCTTGAAAAAGCGAAAAAATTAAAAATATTTAATAATTTCAAATGGGATGATTTAATGGACTTAAAATTAGAGCCACAATATATTCCTCACATTAATCAAATCAAAGATTTTAGTCAATATAACACAAAATATATGAGTTTTATTCATAAGCAATTGGAAAATAATAAAAATAATAATGATTCTCTTTTATCATCTTATGATGAAGATGAAAAAGAAATAGAATATGACCCTAATTGGGCAAATAATTTTTAATTTTCTGTTATAAATAATTAATTATATTTATATTTTATTAATAAATTGTAAATAATTTTTAGTATTATTTCATTTAATTATAATTAGATAATAAAACAAAAAATAAAAATTAAATTTATAGTATTAAAATGAATAAAGATGAAAATTTAGAAAATAGATACGCAAAAGATTGGCACAAAGTATATTTTTGTGGAGAAGAAGTTAAAGATGTAGATGTAGTAACATTTGAATCTATTGGATATGGTTATGCAAAGGACTGGAAAACTGTTTTTTATAATGGGAAAATAGTTGAAGAAGCTGATGCGGAATCTTTTAAATATATAGGATATGGTTATGCTAAGGATTGGAAAGCAGTTTATTATAATGGAAAAATAATAAAAGATGCAGAAGTTCAATCTTTTCAAATTATATCAAAAGAATCTAAAGAAAAACACTTTTAATTTATGAATGTAGAAATATAACAAAATAAAGTTTTAGTTTTTTATATATTTAAGAAATTCTCTTTTTTTTTGAAATAATATCTTATAATATTTAAACATATTTTTTATCAGAAACAAATAAATTTTCCATATTATATATTCAAAAAATAAATATAATTATCAAAATTACCAGTTGCTATAACATTCCTTTCAGAAAATTTAATATTTTTTTACTAATAACTCTTTCTTCTTATCTAAATAGATTGAATTGGATTTCTTGAAGATCCTAAAATTTAATTTTTCCATCAGCTTCAATACAAAAAAAATATTAATAGATCACTTGATAAAAATATCATTTACTTGATGACTTAATTCATTTGATTATAAATATATTATTAGTCAATATATTTCTTATTCAAATTTTAAAAGTGTAATTATAAAATATCAGAACATTTGGAACAAATGAATAAAAACTTATTTTATATATTTTGCCGATGAAGATAAATTTCTCTGAATTTCTAAAAGTTTTTTTTATTTATAATCACTTTTTTTCTAAAGTTGATTTTTTGATTTATAGAAATTTTTTTATTCTTTTCTCTTATATCTCCTTTCTTTTTTATTTCTCTTAAAAATGATGAGGATTCATATATATTTGCTTTGTTCTTTATTTCTCAGGATTAAATAAATATTAATTATATATAATTTTTTTTTTGAATGATTATAAATTTTTGATGTAAATTATTTGAATCTTTTGTTTTGTTTTTCCCACTCTTTTCATTATTACTGTTTCTATATTAAATAATGAAGTCATTTTTATTAATTTATAATTCAAATATTTTATTTTATTTCAAAAAGAATATTATAATATCAAAATTCAAAAAAAGTTTTTATGATAAATCAAATTTTTATTATTAAAAAATGAACTCTAAAGAAATTGAACAAACAGAGAAAATAGATTTAGAACAATTAATTTCTTCTTTCAAAGTATTAAACAAAGAAACATTTAAATCATATTTAAAAGATATTTGGAGTGATCTGACACAAAGAAATAATGAAAAACATGTTTCTGGAATTTCAAAAATTACATTTTCATCTTATTATAATTTACCAGGAATCATAAATGATAGATTATTTAATGTTATTGATTCAAATAAATCAGGTTATTTAGAATTAGAAGAATTTATTATAGGAATGTCAACTTTATTTTGTGAAGATTTTGATGTGACATCACGTTTTATTTTTAATTTTTATGATTTTGACAAAGATGGAGAAATTTCAAAGGAAGATATTAGAATTGTTCTTTCTTATGTTTCACTTTCACAAGATATTCATAATTATAAAGATAGAGTAAATTCACAAGAAGAATTACATTCTATTATCGAAACATGTTTTGTTAAAATTGACGGAGAAAAAATGGAATATCAAGAATTTAAAAGAATAATAGAAAATAAAAATTCAGATATTTATTTAATGATACTTTTATTTCTTTATGAAAAAAGGCCTTTTACAAAAGCTACTTTATTAACTTATAATAAACAAAGTGATAATATAAGTCCTATTCATTCTCCTCCTCATTCTCCTATTAAATTAGTTGCTTCTCCCACTAAAAATTCTTTTTCCCCGTATAATTTTTTTAAAAGAGAAAGGAAAAGAATAGGAACATTTAAAGAAAATCAAAGTGCGATTTCAAAAAATTTATTAGAAAATTCAAATATTATAGTACTTAAAAGAGATAGAGAAAGACATGCTTCACATAAAGATAATATTATCTCTTTAATTCCAACAACTCCAAATGTATCTCTTCCAAAACATTCAAAATTTAATTCTTTAAATTCTTTTACTAATAATCAATTAATAATTGAAGAAAAATATTCTCCTATTCATAGAAAAAACAAAAAAAATTTAAAAAATATAGGAAAAAATAATTTTTCCAAATATTATTCTCAATATTTAGATGAATCAAAATATGAAAAAGATGTTGAAATTGAACCTGCTTTTAAGCAAATAAAAACAAAGAAAAAAGGAAATAATAAAGATAATGAAACTAGTTCAATGTTTTCTAGTGAATTAACAGACATAAAAAAAAAAGATCAAAATGATGATAATAGTAATAAAGATGTGATTTTTTTAAGTGACTATGATGAAGAAGATAATTCGGATGAAGAAGAAAATGAAGATAATATAAATGAATATGAAGGATATTTAATTAAATATATAGATAATAGAGTAAGAAGTATTTGGTTTAAATTAGTTGGAAAAGATTTATTTTATTTTAAAAATAAAAATGATGAAATCCATAAAGGAATGCATAATTTAAGTGGAGTATTTGTTTCTGAAGAACCTATGAAAGAAATATATGGAAAAAAATGTTTTTGTTTTTCTGTAACTTATCCAAAAAAAACTAGAATGTATTATGTAGAAGATGAAAATGAGTATAAGACATGGGTTGAAAAATTAAAAATTGCAACTGAATATACTAATTTAACAGATTTATATGATATTAAAGAAAAAATAGGTAGAGGAAAGTTTGGATTAATTAAACTAGGAATAAATAAAAAAACCAAAAAGAAAGTTGCAATTAAAATAATGAGTAAAAAGGATATGAATAATCAAGATTTAGAATTAGCAAGAACAGAAATTGAAATATTAAAAATATGTCAACATCCAAATATAATAACATTATATGATATTTTTGAAAATGTAAATTATTTTTATATTATTATGGAATATTGTGAAGGAGGAGATTTATTTTCTTATTTAGAAGATAGACATTTCAGACTTCCAGAACAACAAGTTGCAAAATTTATGCATAAAATGTGTGCTGCAATTTATTATATTCATTCATATGGTATTATTCATCGTGATTTAAAGCCAGAAAATGTTTTAATGACATCAAAAAATGATGAAGCAGATTTAAGAATTTTAGATTTTGGGTTGAGTAAAATAATTGGGCCTGATGAAAAATGTACTGAACCTTATGGAACTTTATCATATGTAGCACCAGAAGTTCTTTTAGATGTTCCTTATGGAAAAGAAGTAGATCTTTGGGCTCTTGGTGTTATTACATATTTAATGTTAAGTGGTTGTTTACCATTTGATGATAAACATAGTGAAGAAGCAATTGCAAAAAAAACAGTAATAGAACCTCCTCCTTATAAAGGAATTATTTGGAAAAAAATCTCAAATGAAGCTAGAGATTTTGTAGGGAAGTTATTAGAAAAAGATCCTGAAAAAAGAATGAATATAAAAGAAGCTTTGGAACATGAATGGTTTCATAAATATGAAAATAGTAATGTTGTTATGGCAAGAAGAAGTAAAAAAGATTATCAATCAGGAGAGTTTGAATTATATTCAAATACTGAATCAAATTTAAAAAAAGCTCTTTAATTATATATAAATATATAAAGAATAGAATATAATTGTATTAAATGGAAATAAAATAAATATGATGAAAATGGATAATATAAAAATAATAATAGGTAAATAACTTTATTTAAGATTTAATAATTATTTATTATAAATAAATAAATAACTTTATGTAGAAATTATCATAATAGGAAAAAGTTATATAGTTTAAGAATTATTATTAATTTATTATATTGATAATCCAAAAGAACAGATGATTTTTGAGTGAAATAAATTAAAAATCACATTAAAATTCTCAATTTAAAACAAAAATTTAAATTCTTTTGAAATTTTATTTTAATCAATGAATAAAGTAATAAATAAATTTGTTATTTAATTATATAAAATGTCACTAATTTAATTTAAATTATTTGTTTTTTATATATTTGACAATAATAAAAGTTTTAATTTTAAAAAATATTCAATTTATTTTCATTAAAATCAATTATATTATTTCATATTAACATTTAAATCATAAGGATCATCTTGTATATAATTAAATATCTTATTTTATTAATAATTAAATAATTTAATTCTTAAATTTATTTTAATAATAACCCTTTTTCCACTTTTCCCTATCTTCAATAATTTCTTTTTTATATATTTTTATATTACCATTATTGATTCACCTTAAATTTTTATTATCAGTTGTTCTTTCATTAATATGATAAGAATTTTTATACCAAGAAATATTTTAATTATTTAAAAAAACCATTTATATAATTCTGAATTTTGAATTAAAAATCCATATAATCATTACATCAATTAAATAATTAATTTTAATTTTTTTTGATTATTATCAAAAATAAACTAAATACTAAAGTAAATTTCCTTTATTTTTTAAAGGATTTTCATATAAAAATATGTTTAAAAAAGAAATTAAAACAATTCATAGGAATTTTTAGATAATCAAATTCTATAGCCATTTGAAAAGAAATGAAATTAATCTTATATAATTAATAACAGAGTTATTGTTTTTATATTCTTATTTTTCTAAAATTATCATTTTTTTTAGTAAATTTTTTTTATATATTTTAACCAGAAAAAAATTTCTGATTTACTTTGGAAATCTGAGCAATATATTATTTTAATTATATAATTAATTGATTTACTGGTTTTGTTTTTGAGTAACATTAATATTTCCATATAATTGCTTCTTTTGTTTTGTAAAAAATATAATATAAAGAAATCATAACATATCTTACTAGAATTTTAGTTAAATTGGAGAAATATCATTACCATTCAAATTTGACTGTATTATGAAAAATATCCACTTATAGAGGAGATTATATTATCTTGATAGAGCTTTGTGAAGACACCCAAAGCATATATTTTGTTTTTTTTTATATTTTTTATTTTATATTTTAATTTGAATTATAAAATTATAAAAACCCTTAAATTTTATTAGATAAAATTTTTCCTCAATTACATAAATGAAAAAAAATGAAAAAAAAAATAATACAATTTAAAGTATTTTATTTTAGTGAATTATCTTTTCATGAAAAAATATAATAAAAAAGGTGCTAAAAAGAATAAATCTATTATAAATTATGTTTATATAGGAGTTGATTTTTATGAAGATGTAAAAATATATTTACTGCAGGAAATCACTAAAAAATATATTTATGATTTAATAAATAATTTTCCTGAAGAATCTTCATTCAATGAATTACCTTTTTATTTTGAAAATGATAAAAATGATAATATTGCTTTTTTTCAAAATAATAAAGATACAAACAAAAATAATATTCAAAAATGGAAAAATCCAAATTCAATTCATATAACAACCTTATTTATGGGGAAAAACTTTTATAATAAGAATTCAAAAATATTATCAAATTTCAAGGAAAATGAAGAAGTAGAAGTAGATATTTTAGGAATAATAATAATACCATATAAAATTGCAATTTGTATAGTAAAAATTAATATTGAATCTGATAATAAATTTCCTCATATTACATTGTCTGTTGGAACTTATAAACCTAAAGATTCAAATGATGTTTTAGAAATTATTTTTGGAAATAATGGTAAATATAAAGAATATTATGACAAAATAATTGATGATGAAGAAGTAAATTTAATAAAAAAAGATAAAATAAATATATTCGAATCTGAAGAAGATATTTATATCAAATTAAAAAATGAGAATATTTCCATAAAAGGATTTCAAAAAGGTTTTCACTTTTAAAAATAATATAATAAACTTTGTAAAAAACAAAATAAATAAAATTAAAAAAACAAAAAAAAAAATTTTTTTTAAGGAACAATTCCAAACAAACAAACAAACAATGATTAGTATTTATATTTAAAAGTAATAGAATTATCAGTCTTAGGATTTAAGAAACAAGTAAAAGAAAAATGAATAGAAGCATCTTATTTTTGAAATAATTCCTTGACAAATAAATTTGAGAATGAAGGATTTTTATCACTTAATCTAGCAACTTTGATCATAGGTTTTCTCATCTAAATGTTTTTTTATTTTTCATCTACTGTCTCATTTTCATTTTTTTCTTTCATTAATCATGCTATTTTTTATCTTTATTTTTTTATCAATATCTAATTCTAATTTTATTTTGTCTTCTACTTTATTTCTTTCATTTAATAATTTTTCATTTGTTAATATGATCTCATTAATATAATAATGTAAAAATTAAACGATCATAAAAAAATAATCCATATTATTCATTCATCATCAATTATATAATAAAACAACAAAACCAGAAGAAAACACAACTTTTGGTTTAATACTTAAGAAAAAACATATTGCTCCAATTAAATCAAATCCTATTTCATTAATTGATATTCCTTAAATAAAAAATAATTTATTCACGTGGAAATAGTTTACTCTTATAATAATAAAAATAATCAAAGAAAAGAGCATTTATTTGATTTATTAAATTGGCATGGCATAAGATTGAATCTAAATAACCAAATTATTATAATCCATTCACAACAACAAATAATACATATGGTACTTACATTTATCAAAAAGAAAAAAAATAACACCACAATCATCAACATCTTAACTATTTTTATCCAACATCAATATCAAATAATATGACCCCTAAACCCCAACATCAAATCTTGATTATCAAATTATAACACATTAAATGAACAATAATAATAATATCCATCTCAAAAATATGAAAACAAAAATCCAAAATTTCTCTAAATCAAAATTCCCAAAATAAAAATATAGAAAATCTTCATAAACATAAATCCCAGATTCCCTAAATCAAAAAGTATTATCATCATATCTAGAAAAGAAAAATAA
>JAEEGK010006161.1_pt1 | contig 28894 bp, 20 predicted proteins | sample 8958771 | NCBI WGS metagenome assembly JAEEGK01 (sample SAMN16246547, study PRJNA631951) | gut metagenome | biome: gut microbiome; feature: rumen; material: SC-attached | host: Bos | place: Iran: Karaj | collected 2018-10 | reverse complement strand
ATCTCCATGAAACCGCCAGGAAATGCCCATGCACCCTTGAAAGGTGGATTCCCCCGCTGGATAAGCAGCACCTTGGGTTCTGCCTCCCTCGTTATTACGATACTGTCAGCCGTAACAGCCGGTCTCGGATATTTATAAATATATGCCATGTCTGTTTATCTCTTCAAGAATTCTTTAAGCGAGATTGTTTTCATATTTAAACCTTTTGCTTTGACTTGAAGTCCATTGTCGCTAGTCAAGAGTATTGGATTATCTTGTTTGAATTTTAAAGCGACAGTTAATATGTTGTTATCAGGAGAACGCTTGTCAAAATCATTAGGAAGTAGCGACATATCTGACAATTCCATACGAACATTTTGCTTGTCAAGAGCCCTATTTATACAACGTAATGCTGATTCGACGTTTTTCTTTTCTTCATTCGACAATTTGATTTTTAACTTGTCAAGTTCGTCAATTACTTTTGCAGATAAAACAACGAGGAATTTCTCATCTATTTTTGAAATAATATCAGGGCAATTGACGAAAACATTGGTGTCGATAATATAGACATTTTGTTTAGTTGTCGATCTAACAGATTTCTGTTTAGGCGTTTCGAATTGAGACAAATCTATTTTCCCAACGACCTTGATTCCTGGTGATGGTTGTGATTCTTGTTCGTCAACTTTCATACTATCAATCGAAGAAAGGACTTCAGAATTAACATTTTCGAGGAATTTCCGAACCTCTACAGACATATTTGAAACACTATTTAATATGTTTTCATCACAAATAATAATAGTATTCATTTTTGCTCTACTCGTTGCAACATTGAACAGTGCACGATCTAACGACATATAGCACAAGTCGTTGGGAATAAAGAAAATGCAGATGTCACAAGTGAGACCTTGAACTCTTTCTACTGTATCAATAAGAACACGATTTGATTCGCCGAAACGTGTAACGAACGCTTTTTGCAGGGACTTAACGGATGATTTAAACTTTGATAAAACAGCTATTTCTGCCTTACTACTTACCTTCATAATCTCTCCTATGACATGCATAACGGAATCGATACCGTTGGATGGGACTTGATCACCAACTGCAAGAGGAAGTTTTATTAATGATGGTCCTCCCTCGACATTTAGGAAGTTTAATGGAATTGGAACTTGTTTCTCTGCCACAGAATTTAGCGATCCATCATAGAATAAACTTGTAAAGGATGCTGCCCTTGTAGTCAAGCGATATGTGTCATTCAGCTGATAAGAAGGATAATTAAAATTATCACATAATGTTTTAAAACCATCAGATAAAGGTATGTATTCTTTTTCCACCATCCTATCCATGCTCATATTGATTACGGGAGGTAATTGGCATTGGTCCCCAATCCATATTGCCCTTTTTGCAAGTTTCTTGGCTGCACATACCATAGCAAATAGCGCTTGGCTAGCTTCGTCCATAATTAAATTATCAAATGGCTGTAATTCGTATATCTCCTTAGCCCATTTTGAAGACATATAAAATGTCGACAAAGTCAGATTTCCAGGAGAGCAGAACAATTCAGATCCTTCAACATTTACTATACCTGGTATTTCTTTAATTTCATCAGTTGTCACATTCGTTTTATGAACTAATCCATGGTTTACATATGAAGATAGTGCTTCTTTTGAAGCAAGTTCCATCAAAGCCCGATTGGTTAATGCCGTTACAATTACGCTCTTCTTCGCATCTAACAATTTGGCAATTAACTCAGCCATCTTATATGTTTTTCCCGTGCCAGGAGGTCCCTGAATAATCATATTGTGTGATAATTCCCATTGGCCAGAAAAGAAAGTTGCATTACTACTTATCCCATTTAGTTTTATAGGTTTCCATTCGTGATGATTTTCATCGAAATCCAACATCTTGCCATATTCAGAAGAAGATTCTTCTGTTCTAACAAGTTGAATTAGGTTTTGATAGTATGCAGTAGGTGGCTCCTGAGGACCTAAGACTAAAATGCATCCAGTTTCTATAGCTTTTGACATCTCTAAAGAGATACCTTTAAGGCCGACTAAAGAGAAATCTTCATTGTCAGACTTTGCATGCCAAATACAAACGACCTCAGAAAACTCCTTTTGATATTTGTTTCTTAAATCTGCCCAAGAAATGGCTCCCCAATTTTTATACTTTGACATTTCGCCAATTAAAAGGACACAGCAGAAATAGTCACCTTTTCGTGGAATGCCTCTACTATTTCTCATTTTCAATATTGTGGTTCCTCTTTCATCTATTTTAAGGAACTGAGAAACAAAGATTTCTCCCTCTTCCATCAGAGCTATTGCTGATTTTTGTATAGTCCTAATGTACTTCTGGCTAATCGCACTAAGTTCTTCATCCAAAAACTTTTCCTGCTGTTTTCTTGTATATTTCATAATCAAATATCTTCTTCTGTTCCTAAAACTACTGTACCTTCATTCTTAACTTCCAATCCAAAACCTTTGATTTCATCAAAAGCAGAATATTGAGGATTCTCTATAACGAATTGTGTATTTTTTACATATTTAAAAATTTTTGCCAATGCCTCAAAATATTCTCTCGGAGTGTACTGGGCATCAAAAATGAGGTTTACATTTGAATTATTGCCGAAAAGTTCCTCAAAGTCTACGCATCTTATTCCTTTTCCATCATCAATAAGAAGGAGGTTATTGGGATTTGACATAAGCACCTCAAATGAAGTTGCTGCAAGATGTATTTTTTTACCTCTAGCACTTCGAATGACGATGTTTATAGTTTCACCTTGAGGAGTAATAATCTCACTGTATACATCTGCAATGGAATTCTCGGCATCCCATCCAGATACATCATAACCATGTTCGGATAAGTACTGTTTTGCTTTGACTCGTGCATTTCTACTTATTTCTTCTTGCTCTTCCTTCGTCAAATTCCCTTTCTCAACAACTTGTTGTTCGTTCGCTAAAAGTAATTCGTTTTGTTTAAGAAGTTGTTGTTTCAATTCAAATATTTCCTTCTCTTTTTCCAGTATTTCATCACGAGACACAAGGAACAGTTGATTCCAATCCTCTTTAATAAATGGAATATAATTGATGTCACATATTTCACCCATTAGGATTTGCATAGATTTTGCTCCATTTACGTAGAGTCGTTTCATGCCATCGAAATAAGCGTAATCTCCAATCTTGTCTTTAAATAGTACTTTCTGGTTATAAATGCACCGATATGGCATTTCTCCTTCTACGATAAAAATAGAAAGATTATGGCTCTTTTTCCATTGATAATAACGCTTGTCTTCCCATTCTTTAGCTGTTTTAAAATCCTCAATAACGAATTGTGCATAATCTGCATTTTTTAGAGTTAACAAGATGCTAATAACAGCATTTTTAGCTTCTTTCTTTTCTATAGGATTATCGCGAATAACAGATGTTAGCCACTCCATAGTTTTAACAAGTTCGTCGACTTGTAAGTTATAATCAGAACATTTCTGTTCTATCCCATTTAGAATACCTTTCCTGAATTTAATCAAGTCTTCTGTTTCATCTTTTACCCCGATTGCTTTTAGATAAGATAGTTTCTCTTTGCATAGTTCACCTTCCTTTGCCCATTTTTCTACAGTTGCATTGATTTGTTCTTCTTGCAAAATGTAACTATTTGAAAGATATTTCCCTACTATCGTTTTAAAGAACGATAATTGATAGAAGTTTACCTTTTCATTCATGCATATAGCCATTAAATTGTCAAACACAGAACTATCTATTGCTTCCAAAGTAACCATTGGAACCCAATTATCATCCCATAATCCACTATATGCTCTCTTCTGGACCTCGTATCTACGATAATAACTGTTATATACACTCTGATCGTAAAAACGGTTATTCCAATTACTTTTATCTCTTCTATACCATATAAAATATAGTATTTGAGACGCATTCAAATTAGTTGGCATCTTTGGTAATGAGCCATCTTTAGGACATTTCTTCAAATCGCATATTTGTTCAAATAGAATCTGTTTGCCAATAAACTCCAATGCAAATACATTTTTCTTAAGTTCAGATGCAGATAATCCCTCGAATTGTTCAGCGACTTCATTGATTACATTAGACAATCCCTTGTATTCAGGGTTTAGCTCTGCAAGAGATAATTTCATTACCTTATTTTCTCCGACAGACCTATATGGACATGATACTTCATCACTATATGTGAACAGAGTAAGGGGCTTCCCGTCAATTTGTATACGGTCATTGGAGAATGCAGTTTTAACTCTTTCCCCATACACGGAGATGGCCATTTTAATAATGCGCGTTTTGGGGGATGATTCATCATACTTTTCTCCAACATTCAAATTCAATTTTATACTTTGCAGGAATAGTTCTTTTGTTCTCGTACCTGAATTTTCAACAATTGGGAGAATCTCGATGGTAAAGCCACCTTTCTTTATTAAGTTTTGAGTAAATGAATCAGGCCAAATGGTTTCATATTGTTTATACAAGTCAGTCAGATTTGTTGATTTAATTAGCTCATCATAGTGATTGGCAACTATCTCTGCAAAAACATTATCATCTTGCAGAATGAATTTTTCAAGTTCAGGGAAATATTCATTTTCATCAAGGCAATATGGCAGGAGCCATTCTTGCGTCTGCTCATTTCTCCTCGTCATTAACTTCAAACAACTCAATGATCCAAGAGCATTTTTGAATAGTATAAGTTCTTTGAGTTTTGAATCGCCGACACCATCGAAACTTATAAGCTCAACAAATAGGTGTTTTCTTTCTTCAAACTCTAATTCAGAAAAATCACAAGCAGCAATTGTTGCAAACACACTTTTTGCTGATGGAGCATATTTTGATAGAATTTCGCTAAGAGGATGGTCATCAACAATAGTATCAGTACAATTATAACCAAGTTTCTGCAACTCATTATGAATGGCTCGTGTTTTCTTAGTCGAAATTATTATGTTTTTACGTTGACTAATTTCTTCAACTGAGAGCCATTCACCTTCTATTTGGAACAACTTGATTTTTCCTATAATCCTCGCAGTCTTATCCTTTTTTTTGAGGAACCACTCGAAGAATTGATTTCGCTTTTCTTCATCAGCTTCATTAATTAGCCAATTATTTAGCAGCGAACAGTCTTTTACTAGATGCTCTACTATTGTCTTACCAGAATAGCACCTTTCAACCAAGCTGAAGAATTCTTTATTTTCTTTTATTGGAGTAATGTCGATATCTGGAGATGGTAATCTTTTCTTAGAATCGATAATATCACACAAAAGACTTGCACCAATTATTTCAGAAAGACCACTATGGTCGATTAAAATTTCCTCTTGTTTTGAGAGTTCTCCATTATGATCTAGGATAAATGAATGGTTCCTCAAAGCGTCTTTGTATGCTACATTAAAATGCTTGGCCAACATTCCTGTGTCTGCTGGTTTTTCGTCAAATAACGAAGTAGGCAATAACCATAAACTATTATTCTCTCCGCTTTTAGCAAGTTCTGCCACCCATTCAACTATGGAACGACCTATGTTTTGCATAAGGTAGTAATTCCAAGGATTATCACCTAATATGCGCTGGCGTGGAGAATCTAAGACAAAATTTGCATTTATATAAAATGGGAAGATGAAATCTTTAACTAAAGTGGGAAGAAACGCAAATAAAGAGATATCCGAATTGCCGTTGTTTGCTTCGGTAATGGTTGTAACCATATTATCCCTATATGGAGCTGCAAATGATATTTGTGTAGAACCACCAACAGCTATTTTGGGCGGGATATTTTCGTATTCAGCATTTCTGGAATTAACAAATTTTGCATCCTTTACTCTATTATTCTCATCGGATTCAGTGATGGAGATTTTTAAATCAATACCACTTTTCTCAAAAGCCTCGTTATTAACAGCAATATCATAATCTTTTCTTTCAAACTGCTCTGATAGACCATGAGAATTTTTCAGCGTTATTCTACTATTTTTTATATGTTTACTAATCGTTTCATCGTTAAAATCAATACGCAACGTGTTACGTAGAAATAACATAAACTTAGGATTTCCTATGATTCCTAATATGGCTTTCTCGTAGCCGTCATCACCAGAAATTCTTTCTTCACTAAGCTTTAATGCGATAGCGACATTGCTCTTTTCAAAATTGTAATCAGAAGTTTTTAACTCACTGGGAAGTTGATCTGTCCATATAGGCTCTAGTTGCCATGGAATATCTTTTACTCCTTCAAATTTCTTCTTCTCGCTTTGAAAAGTTCTCAAAAAGTCTAACTTTTGCTGTTCAGTTGCGAAATTATTAATCTTAAAATAGAAATTTTCAAAATTCCTGAAGATAGGCTCATTCCTATCGAACTTAAACTTGTAGCCTCCGGTAAATATAATTACTTCTTCAGAATCTGTGAAGACTGATTTAAATCCGATTCCTTTATAGCCAGTCTTGTTCTCATTAGCCTTTTTTGTTCCATTTGCTGCAGAAGTAATTGCTTCAAAGTCATCTTTGCTAAAGGCGAAACCATTATGCTTTATAACAAGATAATCGCCGATTGTTCGTATCTTCACGTTAACTCCCTTCTGTGCCGATGCATCATCTGCATTCTGGATCAGCTCAAAAAACATTCTGTCCTTGGAAGAGTATAGATTTTTCCCTACTTCTGCAAGCAAATGTGATACTGTTAAATTGGTGGCAGGGCTTATGTTTTTTCTAAAAACGGATTCAACATCCTCTTTATAAGGATTCTCGACTTTTTCTATCCGATTAGTTTGAAATTGAAATAATTGGTTCCTTTCCATACGCAACTCTTTGCTTATAAGCCTCAATTTAGTGCGATAGAAACAACCACTTTCGATACCCTCTACATTAACCACAGATCTTATATTTTGTCCATAAAAGGGGTCGGCCAACAATGTCCCTTTTTCTTTGCCATCTGAACGAAGATTCACGAGAAATTTGTGATCTCCAAATGATACTGCCTCACCAATAAAAACATTATCACTTATTCCTATTAATTTTAATAGTTGATCTATACTGTAATCATAATATTTGTCTTCATATGGTTTTTCGTTAAGTTGCTTTAAGCCAAACTTCAAATTGTAATCATCGTCAACACCTAAGAATACAACGTTAACTATCTCACCAACGTATAACAAATCTTTTGCTGAACTAATTACATTCCAATTAAGATTGTCTCTATCTATAAGACCCTCATACTCATCGACTTTTATGTTGGCCCTCTTTTCACCGACTTTTATTACCTCAGCTTCAGGGAAAACTGTTCCCTCATTAAAATGTTCGGTAAATTGCTTCGCTTTTGCCTGTCTTTCTTTAAGAGCTTCTTGACGGGCTATTTTTTTCTCTTCTATAATTTTATCTTTCTCCTCTTGTCTTTTTTTTATAAGGATATAAGGTATTTGCTTATAGCCCAAATCTAACTTTCCATCTTCTCTTACTCTTTTAATTAAAACCCTTATGGCTTGACCTTTTGAGAACAAGGAACTTAAGTCATCTATTTTGTCACTAGATATTTGGGAAATATGAAGCAAACCTGTTGCGCCATTATAAAAATCAACAAATACGCCATAATCAGCGACATTTTGTATCACACCTTCTACGATGTCTCCTTCCTGGAAAACTGCAATCTTTGCTTTTTCCAATTCTATGCTATATAAGAAAGGATCTATTGCTTTTATTTCAGATAATAATAGCTCATGGAACTTGGTATCTTGTATAGTGACACCTTTCCATTTGAGATAATCAACTATTTCTGATGTTGACGAATTCTTAATCTTGGCTATATCTTTTAGATTCATTGTAGTATATTTATTTAATTCCAAATTATGCCATTTGCATATCGGATAAATCCTTTGATCACTGTTTATTCCATTTCGTCTGGACTGTCGTAAAACTCCATCGCTGCGAGTGCTTCGTCATCATTGCTGAGTTCCGAATCCTCCTCGAAGATTTCTTCTACTTCGTCAGCGACTTCCCTGTTCTCCAGTTGCTCTATCTCCACCTTCTGCTTCTCAGGTGTAAATGAGCCTACCTTACCTGCTTTAATTCTATGTCTCATAATCCCTATATTGTTTCTATCTATATCGTTTGTATGTATTAATCGTTTGTTTCCATGAGTAGAGATCGTCATGATTGATAGAGCGATAGCTCAATATCCCTGCATCTTCAATCTCTATATTTTTACCTCGAAGGCTGCTTCGTTTATTAATCTCAGCACTTTGTAGGAAATCATAGATCTCTCTTATTGATTTATTGAAGTTCTCTTCTTTCACGAGGAACAGAAGTGTGGCTCTGTCTGGGTTTACATTCTCATGAATGATTAGGATTTTGCCAGAACTACACTTAATTGAAAACAGAAAGGCATATTCCGTCATATCACTATTCGCATGCGCCAGTCTTTCCACACAAGGTATAACTTTATAATTCTCACTTTGCATCTTTACGAGGAAATTGATATAATCAGATTTATACTTTTCAAACTCCTCTGGTGTCATCTGAGCTGCTTTCGACAACGCCTGTTTGAAAGACATTTGGTCAGGAGCCTCTCTTGGAGGCTGTTTCGTGGCATTTGTCGTTATTGCTCTCTGCTTTGACAATACCGCAAATTTCTGAATCGCCGCTTCAAGCGTTATCTTATCATAAATAGTAAGATCCATGGCTTCAACATAGCAGCGTACAGGGTTAAGTCTGTCATTTAAGTATTCTCTTAAATAGTTGAAGGATTCTCCTACACCGCGATACGGAAAAGCCTTTGGCTTAAATTTTACTTTGCCGTCATCAGGGGGAAAAACAACAAAATAGCCACTTTTGAATTTCACGCAATTCCAGTCAAGAATCCATTCTATTCGTTTCATGACATTGAACGAACTATCTTCGTATTTCGACTTTTCGCGGATATAACCAAAGTTAATAACGAAGGCCTCGAATTCTTTTTCATCAGGCTCGCTCACATAAGTCTCTTTAGTTATCGCAGCCTTGTCCTCTTGTGCACATACAATTTCCTTCTTATCGTTATATAGTACAATCTCATATAAACCCTTACTATCCCCACATCCAGATTCATTAGAGTAATAATCATTGAAGCTATCTTCCCAATAGAAATAAAAGGTACCATCATGATGTTCCAGCATAGGCCAAGCGTCATCATTCACAGGAATCTTAAGTGCTCTATGCTCTAATGACAATTGCTTAAGTATTCTTTTGTCCTCACCTAAATTATTCAGGTATTTAGGTCTTGAGCTTGCAATAGTTTTGAATGCAGTGGACTCCTGTATTTCATAATAGCCATTTGTAGCTTTCTTCCCGATTACGACATACCCTACATATACATGTTCCGGCATCTCATTTTCAGAAAGGTTTCCCATCTGCAATGCGTTATGATAGCTACTGTATAACGCATCGTCAGCCCAGATGAATTTACGCATGCGTCTTGTTGTATGCAAGGCATATATCAGAACTTTTTGGCCATATTCATATTCAGCTAAATTAGGCCACTTTAAGATTCTTGTCAACCCTCTAACCACCATCGTTGCCAATGGTTGAGGAAGCCACAGCTCACTATATTCTGGTTCAACTGAAGTATTCTGGGGAATGTATATGTCTTTAATACTGACGTTAATAGTTTTGTCTTTCTTGACATATTGCTTTTGAAGAACATGTTCCAGACCAAAATAACCTTTCATCTTGCTATGATAATAGGCCATCATTTCTTCATTGTGTCCTATCAAGTCCTGTACATACCAATCATCGCTTCTGTTGTACTTCAAAGTAGGCCAAGTAAAACACCACAACGCTTCATCTATGTCGTGGATCCTATTTATTTCTTTCAACGTCCTAACGTCTTTCCTTTGCGCAGTAACAGGGCTGTCACTTCTTGTGAAAGTTTTGTTGGGTTTTAATGACCTCCTATTCTTTCTTTGTTCGGCCCATTTGAGTTTGGTCTCGATACTAATTTCAACGGGCGTCGAACTCCTTTTCTTTTTCTTCTTTTTTGCCTTTCCTCCTTTGCTTTCTTGATTATTGTTTGAAACCTTATCAAACAAAGTTGCTGCTTTAGCTTTTACTTTCTTATCAACGCTGAAATATTTAACCAACGCATCGTATTGTTCATCCGTTATCTTGGTATTTGGCCCGGCATCTTCTTTTAACTCGCCGATATGATGAGACTTTAGGAATTCAACTGCGGTCTGAAGTCCTATATTCAAATTCGTTGTAGCTTTATTCAATCTAATTCCCATATCTCATAAAAGGTTAATCCCACCCCTCTTCATTATTTCTTAGTTACCAATCTGAAAGACCATATTCGTATTTCTCAGTCGAATTTGACGCTTCATATTTTTGCGCTCTCGAAAACCTACTCATCAAAGTAAGTGGGTCTTGTAAATTATCCAACTTCCTTTTTGTAGCTTCGTCCATTTTGTAATTCTTCTGCACAAATTTCTCTTTCCTACTATTTTTCTTAGAAGGAAGGTTATTATTAACAGCCAATTTCTCAGACCCACTCTTTTTCTTGAAAGAGCGACTTTTATCATCACCCCTTCCTACAATCTCACCATGTACAATTCGGATAGCCCTCGAACTTCGTCCATAAAGTAATGCATGACCTTGGACAGCCCCGCTATTTTTCTTCTTTTTCCGCTTCATAGGTTTCACTTTATTCATCTCCCCACGTTCCTGTGGTATCAAATTTGTCAATAATTGCTGGGAGGATATCAAAATCTTTGTCCGAAGCAATTACTCCCATAAAGAATGTTGCTCTCGACAACCCCACATAGAGATATCGACTGATAAGTTTTGTTGCGTTCACCTTATCTATGTTATGGAAAAAAACTACTTCAAACTCCATGCCCTTAACTTTTTCAAGAGGGAAAATACGAAGCATATCTTGTGCAGATAGGTTGTCACCAGCACTACAATCCTTAACATCAATACCGTTGTTTTCTAACCGTCCATCGTCTTTAAGGAGTTTTTCCAAGTTAGCGGCATCAAATTTATCAGCAACGAAAACTGCGATAGATGGAACAAAGCCATATTTCGCTTTTACTTCTAGCACTCTTTCAGCTATCCACTCTGCTTTTTCTTCCTCATCATCTGATACAAGTAGCAAAGGATTGGGACAGCTTTCATCCTGTTCTAACCAGCATGTGTATGGTGATTGTTTACCCATGACGTTTTCATAAATAGCATCTGCCAGACTCATTAACTTGGGGCTTTGCCTGTATGACATGGTTAGTGTCTTTACTTCGACATTATTAAAAAGATTCGGTCGTTGAAGGTCCATCCAATCTGTTATACCATCAAGGCGAAGTCCTTGCATCACATCACCTGTCAGCGTGAACGAAGATACCTTGTAATGGCGCAGAGAACTGATTGCATAGTAATCAACGAGCGTATAGTCCGTTGCTTCATCAATGCCAATAACGGGTCGACATGCATCTTTATATGCGAGCGCAAATTTGTGTTTCAACATATCAAATCTACGCACAGATACTTGTCGAATACTTAACACAAGATTGTTGATGAAACCAACTATCAAGGCTTGTTCCTGTTGACATAGCGGGCGGTTTTTCCCTTCCTCGACAATTTGTTTGAGTAATCGCTTATTCCAGCCCGTCATGCCATTTTTTAGTGCTTCTCGGCGCACGTTTTTGTAAATGGATGTAATTTTATTGAAAAGATATCCTTCATAGTTATGAATGATGGGATAGAAATACTGCATGAAATAGGCATATTGGGCTAACGCCTCAAAATCAGATGCATTAATACGACCGCCGACTTTATCATAAAGTTGTTTTACTCGTCCATTAAGCGTCAACTTACTGTCTATTGTCTGGAGTGCAAGTCGTTTTATCATATTCTTAAGAGTAGAAAGAAGTTTGTTTTCTGCTCCTGCGATGATTTCGCCCTCATCCATTTCACCTACTTCCTCTTCTTCCTCTTCTGTTAGATTATTGTTCTTCCAAGCTTTAGCCATTTCAATGAGTTCGCCATAGAATTTTTCATCTTTGCGCCACTCTGCCATATACGATGTTGATAGGCGCTGCATCTGTGTCTGATATGTATCAATAACATCCTTTGCAGAAAGGATACCTGTCGGAGTTGGCATTTCACGAATAGCATCCAAATCAAGCATCATTCGTATAAGAGAAGACGTTGCAGCAATTCTCTTGTCCGCACCTTTACATACTTCGGTTATACGACTACCTATCTGATGCCACTTAAATGGACTTGTATCAATATCAGCTACCATTTTAAGTTTTTTCTTCATTTCCGCAATATATTCACGAATGAAGTAGTTGATTATCGCCATATGGTTGCCATTGAAAATCGGTTGGGCGTTCAACGAAGACTTGGCGAAATCAAAAGGATACTCGTCTCCTGCAAACTGATATTTATCACGTACAAGTTGTTTCCTAAGATAGTCAGCCCATACCACAGTTTTGTTATTAGTATCAGTCAGACCCTCATAATTCATATTGTCGCGCATAAACTGTCTGAGTAATTCCGTAGGTGAGAAGAATATCCAATTCCTCTCTGGATCAGAAGCAATGCGGATTTGCTCGTCAGTAAGTTTGCAATCCTCATGGTTGTCACGATAGTCTCTCAGGTCATCTTCGCAGATAAGCAATTTTAATCGTTGAATCAGCGTTGTTGTCTTTCCCGTTCCTGGTCCCCCATCAATAACCAAAGTAGTACCATCTAGTACATGTGAGAATTTAATATCTTTTTGTTTCTCATCAATTCTGCCATTAAGGCGAAGTGACGCCTGTTTACGAATAAAGTTGGCTGCATTGGCATATTTGTCAGATATGGCAGCTAAATCCTTCTCTACTTGCTGACGTTCTTCTTCTGCTTTACGCTGACGTTCTTCTTCTTCACGAATAAGACGTTGACGTTCCTCTTCCGCCTTGCGTTTTTCTTCTTCTATTCTTTGGCGTTCTTCTGCATCACGAGCCTCTTGTAAAAGATGCTGGCGCTCTTCTTCTTCACGTCGGCGCTGTTCTTCCAATTCTTGTAGCCGACGTTTTGCTTCATCAACTTTTTGACTGGCTTCTTTCTGTTTAATGGATAGAGCTGACACTTTTTGAAGGGCAGACTGAATATCTTTAAAGAATAGGAATTGTGGCATACCTGCTGTTGCCAGGTGAATATTTGTGACAGAATATCCTCCAGACATCCTGGGAGAACTGTAGTGGGCAGAATTCAGCACTTTAATATGGATACGTCTACCATTTACTACGGGGTCGTACTCGCCCTCATATTTATATTGCAGAATCAGTCCATACGCATGATTTTTCGGAATCGTTGGACCATCTGTGATTAATGTGTCAGTCCACGAATTATTAATATCTTTTACGCTACCATCATTATAGTATGTTGTATCTCTCCGACGTTCAATGCCTTTATTGGTCACCCATACTACAGATTCCTGATTCCCAATTTTTACGAAGCCACGACAAATAGCCTGATTGGGCTTAGCCTCATTCAGTTCTTTATCTGCATGTTGCTTGATGCTGTCGATGATACTCTTTGGACTTTCCATAACTGGTATATCTAATTTCTTTTTTATCGACTTTACAATCTTATTTCCTATTTCCTTCAAATTCATGATTATATTCAATGCTTATTCATACCCATCGTTTTGAATTATCCAAAATGTAGACGGGTTTGGTCTTGTTTTCAGAGGATTTGTAAGAGTCTCTTGAAAGTATCCTTTTCGGCTTTAATTTTAAAACATCTAGATGCGATACTTTTTCTTTATGCACTTGTTGCATATAGACTTGTAGCTCTTTTTCAAGATACCATTTGATATCATCATCGCATACGTTTAGTATCATCTCCTTTTGCCAAGGATTGATTTCTAATCCACGAAGTTTCAACTCTTTCATCAGTTCATTAATTTTTTCTGTACTGGTAAGTCGAATTGACTGGAGATATTCTGATAATAATTGAAATTTTATCATACTCAGTAGTTTTACATCATTATAGCATAATCATAGTCATATAATCTTAAATAGTTACTAAGCCGCAATCAGCAAGGCAGCGATAGCTCCAAGTCCTTCTGCTGCAATTTTACCAAACCAACTGTCATCTGTCAGTTTATGTTCCACGATGTAGTCACGTAGCTTTATCCGCCAGACTTTGTTCCTTAACAAGTACCATAGGTCATCATCAAAGCAGCCAAAGGTCACTTTCTCTTTCAGCCAACGCTTCGAAGGAGTAATTCCCTCTTGTAGGCCTTCACTGATTTGCAAATGCCAAAATCCATCTGACTGCAAATGCCAGAAGGGATTGGAAATATCTGTAGGCTTATCAAACTGCGAACTTTTCATGTACTGTCGCATAAGCATGACATAACGTTCCTCCAACCAGTCTGTCAGGAGGAACCTGTTGTCCTTAAACAAGTCATTGCTTATCCCATCAATGATGGCGAGCAATAATACGGGCTTGGCCACTATTACTTCGCCTCGTATTTTTGCCTGCCTTATATTCATGATGCGCTTTGTATAATTGGCAAAACATTTCTCGAAGAAGTAAAAACTCAGGTCTTCTCTATGTACCTTTCCGTTTTCCTTCTCCAAACGTTCAATATTCTCCAGCTGGACTTTGCTGATAGGCAAGTCCAAAGCTTTCAACATATCGGCTGTCTCGTATGCTTTATCCAATTCGTTCATACATTAGTCAATATCTTCTATCATTACTTCCTCAATGACAAGATTTAATTTTAGTTCACGATTTATTCTATTTAGGATCTTCATTTTTCTGGCTGTATTACAATAAGTACACACATATAGCCCAGGTGATACCTCGCGCTGATATTTCTTGTATTTTTCGTTATCAAACAAGCTGTCAGATACAAGATTCTTTCCTAGAACTTCAAATCCCATTTGCTCCACATTCTTAGCACCAGCATATTTAATCACTTCTGCGAATGTCTCTGATGATTTTTTGTGAAAGGAAACTCGCTTATCAGGGAATGTTACTCGAATAACACTCTTTTTCTTTCTATAGCTATTATCAACTTCAATGGGGTCCTCAATTTTGACCTGTCTCTGTGGCTCTACAACACTTATGTCGAGACCTTTTCCCTTGGAATACGTCAATGACAATTGAAATCCGTTTCTCATTTTTCCGACCAATGGTTCTAACTCCTGCTTAATTAGAGGAATAATCTCATTACATAGATTATCCTTCTCCATTTGAGCAATGCCATCTAGTGTCTCTTTACTAACAGGCAAACCCAACGATTCCAACATCTTCACTGCCTCGTATGCTTTGTCGAGTTCTTTCATATTCCTAATTGTTATTACTGAAACACTCAACCTCGTGCAACTGTGTGGCCACTTCAAGGAAATTTGGAAAATGTTGTCCCCATTGGTTGTAAACCGTTAATCTTGTACCATCGGAAAGCGTAATTAAATCTTCTGATTCCAAGAAGAAACGCTTTTCAAGGTCAGGTTGGGTCTGCAACTTCCTTAAAATCTCCTCATACGGTCTGAACACTCCATGAAGGGGGCTACCGCTTAATGAATCTGGGAATCGTTCTCTTAGTTGCTCATAGGTTATATCAGGATGACTTTCTACGTATTTTCTGACCACAGCCAACACGAAACGTCTCTTCTTCAATGGTTCTCCTCCGTCTATTGAATATTTGGAAGTATCTCTTGTTGATACTGAGTCTGCATCTTTGATTATGGAAGTCGGTTTCCTATCCACTTGATCAATAAGTTGCATGTTCAAACCTTTGTCTTTATCAAAAGTCACTTCCATTTGAAGCTTGCTCCTTAACTTTGTAACAAAAGGCTCCAGTTCCTGTTTAAGGAGGGGTATGATTTCATCCTGAAGGTATTCTTTCTCCAGTTTTGCGATAGCCCTTAGTTGTTCATCGCTTACAGGCAGTTCCAGTGCCTGTAGCATTTCAATAGCCTCGTATGCTTTCTTTAATTGTTCCATCGTCTATCAAGTTTAAAGCATCACTTTTTCAAGTCTTAGGCCTAAGCCAAGCTCTTTATTAATCTTCCGTATTTCTTCATACTTGGTGTCAGTAGAAGAATAGGTACAAACATACAGCCCATTCCCGACATCTTTCTGCCCAACCCTATACCTCTCATTTGGATTCAAATCTGGTGAGACCAAATTGTCCCCCATCAAATAGATGTTTAATGCTCTTACTCTTTCGGCACCGGCATATTTCACTACATCAACTAGTGTTTCCCATACCATTTTGCTACAAAAAGCCCTTCCGTCAGGATATACTACTCTAATGATATATTTCTTTTGTCGTTTAGCTGGCTCTGACGCAGAGGGAAATAGACTTTCTTGAATAGGCTTTTTATCTACGACTTGAATATCCAATCCCTTATCCTGGCTATAGGTTACTTCGAGCCTAAATTTATTATGCATTTGTTCTACCAGTGGCTCCATCTCTTTTGTAACCTGTGGAATCACTTCTTCACGCAGATACTGTCGCTCCATTATAGCGATTGCTTTTGTCTGCTCCGCACTAACAGGAAGCCCCAATGCTTTAAGCATTTCTATTGCCTCGTATGCTTTATCCAGCTTTTCCATATCTCATTAAATTAGATGTGTTACTTTTATCTTCTGCCAAGGCTTGCCTATACCCAAAGCCATATTGGCGGCATCTCTCGTAATGAGTTCACCCTTTTGTAAACCAGCAATAGCTTGCTTTATTTCCTGAAGTGGACCACCAGTAACACCGAACAAGTCTCTTATTACGCTGTCGTTCTGTTGCTGTTGTTTCATAATCAGCGGATATTGGGCATTGGCATAGAAGTCGAAATACTTGCTCTTGAAACTCTCCATGTTCTGAGTAGCCAGAATGATGCTCATGCCCTTGTTTCGGCCTACAGCAATAAGTTCACGCAGAGGGCGATTGTCGAAGTCAAGCATGTAGTGCGCTTCATCGATAATGGTGAAATGGCGTAGTTCTACACGCTCTTCATTTGTTTTTTGGGGAGACAGTGATTCATAGATATTGTTGAGTTTTGACACAACAAAATATACGATAGCCTTTGCCATAGCACCGTCTTTTGGGAAGCGCCCAAGGTTTATTATATAGCTGTTATTCAGCAAATCAACCTTATCTTCATCTTCAAAAATGTGATTGTTAACCAACTGGGTCAACACAGATGTAATACTATCATCCTTATCTTGTTGCTTGTCAGGAAGCAAATCCCTATAACTCTCTAAAATCTCAGAAAAAGTAACAGGTTTGAATTTCTTATCCTTGTATGCATTTACAATTGCCATACTCAAACGACTATCCATATTAGCACTAATACTCGTGCGACTTATAGAGCCCAGAGCTGAGGATAGTTCCGTGGCATATAGATTTACTTCATTAATGGGTTTGCCAGTAAAATCCTTAAATGGCGTGAAAGGCAGAGGGCGTTCTATCGGATTTAATATTGCTTTATGATTGGTATTGAATAATTGGAGCCATAATTCGTGCTGTGGATCTGAAAATTCTCCCTTATAGTCAAATAATAGGAAGTTTACCGGATAGTGTGTTTCGGTAGACAACTCTCTGATCTGGTTTATTAGAACCGCAAGAAGGTTTGATTTACCAGATCCTGTTGTACCAGCAATTAGAATTTGAGTATTTGCGATGCTTCGACTATTCATGTCTAAATATGCAGGCATATCATTTTCATACATGCCAATATGAAGATTCAATTCAGGAATATCGCCAATCGCACCACCATTGTTTTTAGGAGCAAAGAGCAACCAGTCCTCCATAGCACCTTCTTTTAGCACAATATCGCGTCCTCGTAATATTTCTCTACCTATCACACGAGCGATAAATGCAGGGCTTCCCCAATCACCATCCACATCGTGGTATCTTAACTTAAGCAAAGCCTCAAAAAGTTTACCCACATCTGCTTTCGAGAAGAAAGTTGTAGGATAAGGGGTACTATCTACTGGAAGATTTAAACTCATAACATCCTCTATACTACGTGGACTCCTATCACAAAGGCCTGCAAATAGACAAAGACGTAGTGGAATACTCATGTTCATTCTTACAGGGCCAACGCCGTCTGAATAATCACTTAGGTCAATATGACGGCGCAGTGATGTTATAACATCTTGCATTTGGTCATGCATCCCACGAATAGTAGGGGTGCCGTTTAGAACAACTTTACTTACATTCATATTTCCTATGTCTTTAATCCTCAGTTTTTAGTCCAAAATAATCCTCTGTGATAACAGTACATTGCTGCTCTGGATCACGATGTAAAGTGTATGTCCTGGCCACATGTGCCTGGATTTTCTTGAAATCAAGTTCAGTAGTGATTTCCGTATCTGTACTTAAAAGTATAGTCTGGTGAGACAAATTGGGGAAATACTCTTCAAGAATGACTTCCCGGCTTTTCTTGTCAAGAACGCCCATGACTGTATCAATGATAACAGGTGGATTATAATCTCCAAGTTCATACAATACCTTCAGTAACACCTGCATGACTGTTTGCTTGGCACCGGCATTCAGCTGACTCAGATAAATCTCGTTACCGTTCTTATGGTAAATCTTGAATGTGATGCCTTTACTGCCGTCACCAGTCAATTCAACTTTACCAATCATATCCTTATATATGATTAAGTTGATGTTCAGCAGTTCCCGCATCCGTCTTTCAATGTTTGTCTTCTTGTCTGCAAATAGTTTACTATAAACAGTCGCAAAAAACTTTGGAAGGCGACAAAGTGTGTCATATTTGGGGTCTGGAATCTGTGGAATATCGAAGTCGTACTTCTTGATTTCTTTGTCAAGACCCTCTATTTCAGTTTTTAATTGTTCTTTCTCACCTTTTAGAGCGGTTATACGTTTCAGCTTGCTCTCATATAATTCCAAGAAAGAGTAATCTTTACTCCCTAATTGATGACGGAGATCTTCCAATTGCTCATGTTTGCGGGGAAGATCCTTATGCTCTTCATTAAGCCTTTCGCGCTCACGGTCGATAACTATAAAGGGGTTGCTATAGTTTCCTGTAGCTACTCGTTCAAGTTCCTTGACATCCCTCTCGCCAAGGTTGGCAAAGCGGTCTTTGACTGACTGACCTTGGTTTTGTTGTTCAATGACAGCACGGGCTAAAGCATTTGTGTCGATATTAGCAGTAATACCATACTTCTCCTGAAGAATTGCTACAATATCTTGGGTCAGTTTTTCAATCTGATCTTTTCCTAATTGAATTCCTCGTGCATTGGCAATAGCTCTCTTTTCACTTAATACAACTTCTACTTCATCCTTGATAAGATGGGCAATCTTGGGATACAGCACATTCACCTCCAAATCTGCCACCAAACTATTTGCATCTTGCACATATTTCTTTTCCGCATTATAATATGCTTTTAATGCGTCATTCAATTTTGTAATCTGTGCTTGTGTTACCTCATCGGCGGTATGACCCTCTTGTAATTGGTCATACTCGTCACGATGTTCATTGGCGTAGTTGATGAGTTCATTATATTCGATATCCAAATTCTGAAAGTCTTCCTTCTTTTGATTGCGATCTTGAATCAGTTTTGCGTAGGTCGTTCTTTTTTCCTCATCTGCCATTCGCTCTGCCTTCTTCTCTGATAGCAACACGTCTGCCACATCTTGCAATGCCTTGTATTTACCGAGGCCCATCACCATATTGATGTTGTCGGTAATGAGCTGACTAAGTTCGCTGGTCTGCACCAATTTTCCTGTCTGCATGGCATCAAAGAGGAAATATTGGCTTAGCTCTTGGGGCAGGTTTGCACCAATAATCTTGTTGATGACATTCATGTTCTGTGCTTTCTGTGCAGCCGTAGATCCTGTTCCATAGACAAAGCGATTGCCATCCATGTTCAGTTCTACACTCTCCACAACATTGTCTTCAATCAGCTTGTAAGCGCGGCGAAGCTTATATTGAACTTGTCTGTTCAGCACTCGCCCTTCAAAGGTAATCTCGAGCACAATCATCTTGTCTTGCATCCCAGAAGAAACCATTTCTCCTGCATTAAATAATTCAATGAACTGTGCCTTTGTCAGCTTTTTGTTATTGGCTTTTCGTCCCTTTCCAGTATCAAGTCCGTAAAGAGCATGATAGATAGCATCAAAAAGGGTGGTCTTACCACAACCATTCATACCACCAATAAGAATGATGGGACGCTCTTCGTCACATCCCTCTAAATTGAGGTCAAGATGACGATAGGTTTTGTAGTTTTCTGCGTATATACGTTTTATTTCCATAGCCTATATCTTTTTTAGAGCGTTTTTGATAATCTGACGGATCGTCTTTTCTTCAACTACACCTTGGTCGTTACCTCCCTCGTTGTATAATTTAAGGATTTCATCTTTTACCCAGTCGGGATTAAGCTGAAAATCAGGACTTGTACATAACTCCTGGATAATATCCATGTCGGATGTACGTATTCCATAATGAAGAAACGTGCTGTCTATTCCTTTTCTAGCCATATTCTTAGGTTTTATATGTTATTCAAATTTAACCGAGTCCAGCCTTCTGTGCTGTCAATGTTGTCTACAGGCCCATCAGGGAAGTACCAATTATCACCTTCTTGAATCAATACGCCTCCGTACATCTTAATTCCTTTTTCTCGATAGGACTCAACAAATTTGTACAAAGCGTTATTCTTTTCCTTACCATTCTCATCACTACCATGAGTTTTGGTATCAAGTAACAGAATGGCACCGTTCTTCAGTCGGATGATAAAGTCCACATAGAAGCAACGATTCTTTCCATCCTGTGCTTCATATGGAACTGCAAAGTGCTGTTTGCCTTCATCACCGTTCTTGTACCACCAGTCAACAACTTCTTGTTGCTCATCTATCCATCGGGCAAACTTGTACTCTGGTATTGAAACATTCTTCTGTTCGAAATAGGGAGTCAGAGCATGATTAAATATTTCCCCATCACGACTGACATTCTTCTCAGCATTATAGATTCTTGTTTCTGGAACTTCCCATGTAAACTCCTTATAAGGTGCATCATCGCCATGTTCCTGCTCTTGCATCCCCAATAGTGCTGCATATCTGTTAATAGCCTTGCGAATCAAGTCCTCAAAGTGTGGACGATTGCGATGATACAGTACTACCTTAGGTACATCAGTTTCAAATATCTGCAAGTAGTCTTCCAATGCTTTCTCAATGGCGCCCTTCAAAACGGGAGTACTGTCATGTTTTCCAAATGATCCCACATTCTTTCTGCAGAATAGCGTAAACAAATCATCCAATTCCGATGCATTCAAAGCTATACGTGCTTTATCCACAATCTCTACCATTCCATTTTCACCAGTCATGGGAGTATCTTTTGGTATGGCGACAAATATGCGGGAAACATCAGTCTGAATGCCATGTTTCTTTGCGTTATGTCGATTCTGTATCAATTTGGCATCCATCTCTGCTTCATTGGGTGTACCCTCATCTGTTTCGCCGTCATTCTCGAAAAAGTCAGCATCATCGAACAATAGCATAGGATTCTGTTCCCATTCCGTTTCCATCATCTTCAGGAACACAGCTCGGAAATCTGCTCCTAATCGGTTTCTTCCTTTGAAATGCTTATCCTGATATACGCTGCGAAGAGTTATGCCATTGAACTCCTTGCGCCGATTAGCAAAGATGGTACTCAGATAGTTCATATCATCACCAACAATCTGAATAATGTCCTCAGAAAGGTTGGTGTACACATAACCATGATTAAGACGATCGTCATGATAGAAATGCTGTTCAGGCATGCGCAGAATGCGTCCAACAGTTTGAGTGGTGAAAGTCATGCTCTTCAACTCTCTGAATATCAACAATACAGAAGCACGAGGGCAATCCCAACCTAAAGCAATGGCTTGTTTGAACAACAACACCTCCGTCATGTCATCTGCTTTAGTGATATTTTCCAGATTGGGTGACTTGTCCTTCGACAGCCACACGGCCAATTTCCCATTTTCCACAGAGATATTGCACATTTCGGAAAGATATACTTTCATTTCCTCTGAGATTGTCTTTTCTTCGCTTGAAAGGGTGTCGCTGGTGTCGTTGGGTAATTGAATCAGTAATAGTGGATTGATACCGTATTCGGCGTATGCTTTAGCCAGCTCCTCACGCTTCTTCAACGCTTTTACCAATAGTTGTTGATTGACAGTTAGCGAGGTTTGTTCATTGTTGGAGCGTACATTGGGGTTCAGTTCAACTCCCTTCTTGATCATCTCTTCTTCCACCACGTCTTTGCGTCGTACCTCGACAGCTTGGAAACTCATGGTAACAGGAGTAGCAGAAATTCTTAGTTCTATTTTAGGATTTATACTCTTCAGAACCTTCTCACTCTTCATGGCGTTTCGGCCACCAAACATGTGCTCTTCATCAATGACCACAACAATAGGAACGTTGTTCTGAATGCGGGTTCTACGCAACAACTCAAATAGTGTCCTGTTTTGCTCGTTGTCACGAATCATCACGGCATTATCTTTATTGATGCTTTCCCAGTTTAGGAACAGCACGTCTCCCTGCTGCAATCCCTCCAGATAATCACACTCGTCAAACATGACCGGCCTCAGAGAACGTGTCTCACTGAAGAAGTTCCTCATGGAGCGATAACTCTGCTGATGCAACTTATTGGGTGCAATCCATACCCAAGCAACACGAGTATAGATGCAATCTCCACTCTGAGGCAGTTCCTGCGTTAGTTCATCCAGCAATGCCGACGCCATCACTGTTTTACCGCTACCAGTAGGAGCCTTGAACACCAATTTTTGCCGGTCATCAGTCTGATTGAGCATTTCAATCATCTTTAACTTCAGTTCCCTGACAGCCTTCTTCTGATAATCTTTCAGTTGTATCATGATTCGCCTCCTTTCTCATCTTTATAAGAGTATTGTTCTGCATCAGCCAAAACTTCTGCTTGTTCTTCTTCACTAAAATCTCTTGCTACAGGCTGGACTTTCTTGCGTCTTGGTAATACTCTTCGATACGCTTGATAAATAGCATCAGGAAGAGCGCAAAGCGTCACCTTGTCAATGACGGACTTGAAATCATCATCGAAAGCATATCTGCCTTCACTGAAAACATAAATCTTGATAATTTCTTTCTTGTCCCAAGTTTTCATCTCCTCAACGAGATATTTGATTACTGCGGGCTCATATATTACTATCATTTCTTTTTCGCCATTAGCAAATCTACGGGCATAGTCCTTGCGCACAGTCTTACCATTACAGGTTACCTTTACTTCGTCATAGAGATTCTCCTTGATGCAAAGAAGGTCTGTTGCTGCTTTCACCAGATCTCGTTTGTTTTTGCTGCTTGGTTCACGGGGTATAAAGTCAGCTTTAAAATAGCGCAGAGTGTTGCCTGTTAGCCCTGCAACCTGCTCGCCATTGGGAGTCGTATATCCTTGTATCACTCGCTTGTTTCTCTCGTAAGTCACATTTTCGCAAATTCCATTCTCATTGTTTGTAACAAGAATACATTGGCGGTGACTGCCTTTCTCCGATGCGTTAAGCAGCATGGTAGCGTGCATTGTAGTGCCAGATCCGGCAAAAAAATCGAGTATAATAGAGTCTTTGGCAGAACTGATAGATATGAAGTAAGAAAGCATATCCACGTTTTTGGGATTATTAAACTCAATTTCATTTCCCATAATATTCTTAAAAGCATTTGTTCCTTCATTTGTAGAATAGTCAAGAATGCTTCTTGAATTTGAAACAACGTTTTCTGTATAGAAATAATGTCCTTCAAACTCTGTGACATCCTCATTTGAAACAAATGTTCTCTTTACAATATTATATCGATTTCGGGAACCTTTTGCTATTAACAAGTTTATGTCTTTACGCGCTTTGTTAATATCCCAAGTCCAACAACCAAGTTTACCCCTAACCTTTGGTGGTCGTATTACAATAAATCCCTTCTTCAATAGTTCATCATTAGAAGTATAAACAGCATCCTCGTCATTCTCTGTTCTTGCTAATTCAATATCATAATCTGCAACTGGTAGTAACTCATCTGTAGATGGGTTAAAATAAAAGGAATAGCCAAGATTCGGTCTTGCATTTAATGTTCCACCTTCTCCTCGAGTGGTGATTGGATCGTTTAAATAGTAGTAATTCTCACCATCCTTAAATACTTCTCTTTTTTTTATTGAATTAACTAATATATTAGGTATAACATTTGTACTTTGACTACTATAAAATCTAGCTCTACGCCTATAACAGAGTATAAATTCGTGATTCTTTTGGACATTGATAGTATCATTTTTTGCATTTAATTTGTTTTGTACAAACGGTCCTATTGCATTTTCTTCACCAAAAATGCTATCACATAGCAACTTTAAATTCGCCTGTTCATTATCATCGATAGAGATAAAAACGACTCCTTTGTCAGATAATAGTGTTTTGGCTATCTTCAAACGCTTCTCCATAAAAGACAACCACTTAGAGTGACGATATGAGTCCTCGCTGTCAACATATGAGTCATTATAAACGAAATCCCTATTACCTGTATTATATGGAGGATCTAGATACATCACATCTATCCTGCCTGCATGGGTATAAGTCAAGGCTACAAGAGCATGTAAATTCTCCGCCTCAATGATAATGTGGTTGGGAGCGTCAGCATTTTCAGATAGTATTCTACGCTCAGGCACCTCACGGAATACTGGCAACTGTTCACGCAATAGCTCTTCAACAGCCTCTTCATGATTCTCCCATACGAGGCCATAAACTTTTTTCTCGTTCAGCAACTCCAACAAAGCTGATTTTTCATCACTTGTCAGTCCTTCCAACTCCCTCACCTTGCTGATAAGTTCTTGCTTATTTATATTTATATTTCTACTCATATTCATCTCCTTAAGTAAAGATTAGTCGTAAACCCTTGATCCTTTAATTATTTTGAATTGTCAAAACGGACAAGGTCATTCATTTCTACATCAAGTAGTTTAGCTATTCTCATCAGGGTTTCTAGTGTTGGTTGACAACTGTTAGTACACCACTTTGAAACAGTTGCGGGATCCTTCCCCAACTGCTCGGCTAGCCACTTGTTGGTCCGCTTCTTTTCAGCTAACACAACTTTAATTCGGTTAATGTCTTTGTCCATATCGATAGCTATTGGTTTCACCTATTTAATAATATTGCGCCAAAGATACGAAAAAAGGTGCACAAAACATAATTTTTTGAGCAAAAAGTGATAAAAAATAACATTTTTATTGCATTATTCTCAATTTGAAGCCCACAAATATGAATTATCATATCTTTTTCTGGCTGTAAATAGTTCCCAAGAAAGGCAGCCTAAACTAGACCACCTTTCAATAATTTACCTCAAATTAGTCATGTTTGTGCATGGATCTAAGTTTTTTAAAACGAGTGAAAATGTTCACCACAAGCCTAATAGTGTTGCTAATCAGCAATCCTAATAAATAATCAATCAGACAATTTAATAATTGTTCCATAATTCATATATGCCTCGCTACTATGAGGGTTCCTTATGAGGTATCCCACAGCGATTCTCTAACTTTTCATAAAAATCGATAAAAACAAGTTAGAGAAAAAACGTTTAAAGAAGAGTATAAGAATACGCGGATGACCCTTTGTTACAGGGATATCCGTGGAACAATAATTTCTTAAAAATTTTTCCTCTAATTATAGAAAATAGTTAGAGAATATTTCTTTAACGCATATTTTTGTACCTGTCTCTTTCTCGAGCCAATTCGTCGCTGTAGTCATTCTTGGCCATTGTCTGGTTCCTTTCGTTTTCGGTTTCTTCTTCGAGATCAGTTTTTTTCCCGCTAATTAACTCGCTCATATCAGGATTAAAATAGGATATGATGGCATCAAGCAACTTTTTTATATCCGCCTTAGGTTTCGCATGATAGTGTCCCAAAGAGTCTGGGGTTACATTGCACTTCTTGACTTTTCCGCTCTTGAGTTCTGTCTCAATTTTGAAATGCGATGCAACGATATTCCATAATAATTCATCTTCATGCCATTCAATACGTTTATGCCTATGCAGTTCACGAAAGAGGTAAGCTAGTTCGACCATATTCCCTTTCCATACCAATGTGTTTTCAGCATTAATACAAGTACCAGAGAACAGATCATTAACATACTGTTTGTAGTCTATCGTCTGACCATCTTTGTCCTTTATTGTTCCTTTAACAAAATGGGTAATTAAACTGCTGGAGACCACTTCTAAACGAGTATCTTTAAAAAGGTCTGACTTCATCCCCGTATATGTAAACGTTGCCGTTGTAAACCATTTATTTTTATTCTTCTTTGGTTTCGGTTTCTTGGGTGTCTTGGCCTTCTTGCGTCTGCCATCATCATGTGATTCCTGAGACATCTTCTTTAGCCATAGTTCTGCCTGCTCATCATTTGCTATACAATATTGGTCAGGCATGTCCTCAATATAGCACTTGTCCACATAATAGTGAGCACTGTCTTCAGGCTTTAAAATGCAACAGACTTCGGTCTCAAGCTTCTTCATATCAATTCCGCGGACTAACAGTTGAGCAGCCCAGATGCGGCCTACATCCTGTAGCAGATTGACGAAATTTGCAAAATAGTAGCGTAGCGAATATGGTTTAGTATGCTTAGAGGAAAATTCTTCAAACACTGCATGCTGTGCCACATCGCGTAACCACTCACCATCGCTTTCACGTTTGTCGGCATCGTTTGTAACGTTGATTTCTCGAAGATGTTGAACTACCACATCGGTGTATATCATCTGTGAGAATCCCCTCACCTTCTTCATTGTTTCGATAGCCATCTGACGACAGTGCTCATCAGTCTTTCCCCTGAGCATATCAGCTACCGCCTTACGCATTTGAGCGAAAGCACCAAGAGTAAGCTGGTCTGACCACTGGCGAATCAAAAACTCGGTAAGTAAGTCTGGGCCTGTCTTTTCTACATTTCCTCTTGCATTATGTTCCTGGAGTATAAACTCCATGCACTTGTAAGCCAACCCTTGCGGATGATACATCCAGATAATCTCTTGGTAAACTTCTGCATCGGTCATGCCATTTGGATGCCTTCGAAGCCTGTTCTGCTTATAAGCGTAGGTCAGATAGAGGTCGGTGAACCAGTCTATCCTCTCAGCTACTTCTGACGACAACTCCGCTAAGAATGGTCTCAATGCTTCCAAATAACGTAGCTCTCTCCACAGGTGCTCCATTTCTCCAAGCGCTGCACGCCGCATATCCTCACCTTCCCACACCTTCCCATAGTCCCACTTGTTTCTCTCATGGAATTTTTCAACACATAGGTCTTGGTATCCATGAAACAACTCTGCTGTGCCATCAGCATCCAAATGCTCGGCAAGATATTTCATAATACCTCCTTCTTGCGCAATCAAAGTCTGTCGCAATTCTTCATGCTGCTTGATATAGTCAGGTAATGTCTGTCTCATGCTGCAAATTTACGAATAATTCTTGATACTTGGTTCATTTTATCGTTTTTTCAGCAAAAAAACACCTTTGCCAAGAGCAGACGGCATGGGTGGAGTCCTGATATTGGGAGGAATTTTCAGTCGACGATAACCAGATGGTTGTCGGCAATATCGTACCTAACGGGATGGGCAAAGGTGATGGCCTTACCGTCATAGATGACTGAGACATCGACTCCTCGTCGCTGGAACTCGTCGATGAGTGCTTGGTCGTGAAAGGCTCTTATACCAGTCCAACCAGTATTGCCGACTTGATGATTGAATACTGTTACTAACTCTGGAATCTGCATGTCTGCGAACTGCAGAGCATACTTGATGTAATAAACATGCTGTTTCATAACTTTTGTTTTTGAAGTGAATAATAATCTTCCGCATCGTACTGACCACCGTGGCTAAGTTAAAGCTCGGTTGGCGAGTTCCCTTTCAGGCACTGCTCTTGATGCTTATCGGGGACAAAGGTACTATTTTTTTCTGAAATACAACAATAATTCCAATAATTATTCCTTACCCTAACTTCATTTTGTATTTTGTGATGCCCCAAGTTATAAGGAGAGCTAATAATAGGTTACAATTTATAAGTGTACTTCTTATCGAGTTCATTGTTTCTTCCTGACCGCATATGACAAAAAACAGCATGACAAGAAGATTAAGAAGCGCATATACGACTATGTATATACCCAAGATCTTGAAAAATTTCTTTAGATAACGAACTGCGATTAGATTAGGCTTAGAATCTTGCCTGTCACTCAAATTGGAAACTGCGTCTTTGACCGCTGTACCAGTACCAACGGTCAAACAACCTAATCCGAATAACGACAATGTTATCATCAATATATCCATACGCCATCAAATCTTGTACAAAGATAGCACTTTATTATTGAATGCAGTGAGTTTCCAATTGTCTTTTATACATTATTAAAGGTTACAGCCATAACGCAGATGGATAGTGAAATTCCATAATAAATGTAAAAAGTCAGTCCGATAAGTTGCTCTTTCTGCTGAACTTTACTGAATTTCAGTGAAATTTAGTACCTTTGTGCCTGCAATTATCAACAAACAACAGAAGTTATGGAAACAAGGAAACAATCGCCGCGTGAAGCCTATAAGGTGGATGGCATCTATGAGTTCAGAGTCAGGAAACAGTTCCCCACCTATTGTGAGGTAATAGACGAATTGACAGACATCACTACTTATCTGAGGGGAACGGCAAACCTCAAACTCTTTAAAGGCCAAACGGTCAAGTGCAGGATTCTGTCTGTCAAGGAGAAACATCCCAGGATAGAACTGGTGGACATCAGCGAGTTTGAACAGAATAAGGCAAACCTGGACGAAGAGAAACTGACGGAGCTGCTTTCTAAAAGGGAACTGACATGGAACACTAAAGAATTCATCCGCTTACTGCTGTCAGAGGAAAACGAGAAATCATTTGAGTCGCAATGCCATAGGTGGATTCAGAACCTTATCAACAAGAAGATAGACCTGACTACGGTGAGGATGG